>Ga0182000_10000003_pt1 | contig 149316 bp, 107 predicted proteins | sample BulsoiMagMametaG_FD_120484 | JGI IMG/M metagenome (GOLD analysis project Ga0182000, IMG submission 120484) | Bulk soil microbial communities from Mexico - Magueyal (Ma) metaG | ecosystem: Environmental > Terrestrial > Soil > Agricultural land | place: Mexico: Magueyal, Guanajuato | collected...
AGGTTGGACAGAAAAAAGTTCGGCTTTAGCCGAAAGGTTTGGCTAAAGCCAAATCTTTTTGTTGCTCATACCTCCAGCTAAAGCTGGAGGCAATTGAAAAAAACTTCAATTACACTGCACTAGTATCAAAGCAGGAATTAACCGCAGAAGACGCGGAGGGCCGCAGAGGAAAGAAGGGGAATTGAAAGAAAAGATTTCAAATTTCAGGAATTACAAAAACCCTCTGCGTTCCTCTGCGTCCTCTGCGGTGAAATCTACGCTCGTCGTTGCGCTCCTCTTTTTAATCAGCACCTCTCGCATCCTCGCCCAGCAACCGACGCCGACACCCTCGCCGCAGCGCACCGGGCGCTCGTACGGGACCGGCGACACGATGAAAGCCCCACCGCCGCCCGGTCCGCAGGCGCCTTCGCCTGTGACCTTCACGGAGATCACCGCGCGGACCAAGGTTGATTTCAGGCAGTCGGCCTCGCCCACGACCCAAAAATATCTCCTGGAGACGATGGGCGGCGGAGTCGCCCTGCTCGATTACGACGCGGACGGGCGGCTGGACATCTACTTCACCAACGGGGCGCAGCTTTCAGACCCGATGCCGAAAGGCGCTCTGCCGGACAAGCGCGATCAGAAGTTCTGGAATCGCCTTTACCGTCAGAAGGCGGACGGAACTTTCGAGGATGTGACGACGCGCGCAGGAGTCCGCGGCGAAGGCTACTCGATGGGCGTCGCCGCTGCGGATTACGACGCGGACGGCTTCGTTGATCTTTACGTCACGGCCTACGGCTCGAACATCCTCTATCGCAATCGCGGCGACGGCACGTTCGAGGACGTGACGAAGCGCGCGGGCGTGGCGGGCGGCGGGTGGAGCACCAGCGCCGGCTGGCTCGATTACGACGCGGACGGGCGGCTGGACCTCTTCGTAGCGCGCTACAGCGACTGGGATTTCGAGAAGGGCTCGCTCTATTGCGGCGACACGCGGCCCGGTTACCGCGCCTACTGTCATCCGGACAATTTCAAAGGGGCGTCGAACCTGCTCTACCACCAGAGGCGCAACGGCACGTTCGAAGACGTTTCCGTACAGGCCAGGATTGTGGACCCGAACGGGAAGGGCCTGGGCGTGGCGTTCGCGGATTTCGACAACGACGGGTGGACGGACATCCTGGTCGCCAACGACAGCGTCCGCCAGCAGCTCTACCGGAACAAAGGCGACGGCACGTTCGAGGATTTGGCTTTGATGGCAGGGGTCGGCTACGACGAGAACGGGAAGACGTTCGCAGGGATGGGCGTTGACGCGCGCGACTATGACGCGGACGGCCTCGCGGACATCTTCATCACGGCGCTCTCGAACGAAACCTATCCACTCTATCGCAACAACGGCGACGGGTCCTTTACATACACGACCAATTCCACGAGCGTCGGCCAGATTACGTTGCTCTATTCGGGATGGGGCACGCGCCTGTCAGATTTCGACAACGACGGCTGGCTGGACGTCTTCGTCGCGCAGGGCCACGTGCTCGACACGATTGAGAAGACTTCCTCCTATCTGAAGTACAGGCAGTCGCCGCTTCTGATGCGTAATACAGGCAAGGGATTCGTGAACGTCTCGGCGACGGCCGGAGAGGCGTTCAGTAAACCCGTCAGCGCACGCGGCGCGGCCTTCGGCGATCTTGACTCGGACGGCGACACAGATGTCGTCGTCGGCGTGGTCGAGGGCACGCCCGTAATCCTGAGGAACGACGGCACGCGCAACCACTGGATAGGCGTCTCTCTGGTCGGCGCGAAGTCGAACCGCCAGGGGCTCGGCGCGCGCGTCACGGTCGTGGACGGAAACGGTCGCAGGCAAGTTTCAGAGGTGACGGGCGCGGGCAGCTATCTCTCGTCAAGCGACCCGCGTATTATCTTCGGGCTGGGGGGGGCAACTGCCGTCAAGTCAATCGAGATTCGCTGGCCGGGAGGCCGCACGCAAAAGATTGCGAATCCGGGTATTGATCGTTACTTGACGGTTAATGAACGTGACACTATACCGAAAGAAGAAAGGCGGTAGTCAGCGATGGCAAGACGAAAGATGAATCTTTTAAGGGTGGCAATCTCCGCGCTCTGTTTAGTGTTGGTGACGGGTGGCAATGGGTTTGCGACTGTCACGGAATGCCCTACCTTTGATGAGTTCGGCGATATAAATTGTGAGGACCTGAGCGCGCGCCTCGATAATTTCAGCGTTGCTCTGCAAACGGCTCCGGACTCTCAAGCGACGATCATCATCTATGAAGGGAAATACAGAAGAGGGCAAAATCCCAGACGTGGCGAGGCGTTGGCAAATGCCGCGCGAATTAAAGACTATCTGGTTAATAATCGTGGCCTGAGCGCGCAACGCATCGTCCTCGTAAATGGAGGCCACCGCGCAGATTTCACTGTACAATTATTCGTTTGCCCGCGAGGCGTTACCCCGACAGCCTCATCAACCGTGGGGGCTAATGTTATAAAGTTCAGGAAGGGCAAGGTCAGCAAGCGTGAATATAAGTGGTCTTGCTTAGAATAAGAATCCAGATAATGTTTCATCTAAACTACGCGCACACTTTCCCCGTTCGCGCCCTCGCTTTATTCATCGTCGCTCAGTTTATCTGTGCGCCGCTCTCTGTGGTCGCGCAGCAGCCGCCTTCGACGCAGCAGCCGATGGGCGGAGTCTCGACAGGCGCGGCCGTCAACTACACTTCGAGGCGCACTGTCGGCATCGTGGACCCGAAGGCCCCGGTTGTCTTCGAGGACATGACGGCGCGCACGCCCCTGGCGAATTTCCGGCACCGTTCGGGAAGTCCGATGAAGGACTACATCGTTGATGGGACTTCGGGCGGCGCGGCCATTTTCGATTATGACAATGACGGGAGACCGGACATCTACCTGCTGAACGGTTCCACCTTTGAAGCGTTGCGCGGGAAAGAGAAGCCGCCGCGCGCCGCTCTCTACCGTAACCTGGGCAACTGGCAGTTTGAAGACGTGACGGACAAGGCTGGCGTTGCGAACGAACGCTGGGGCATGGGCGTGGCCGTCGGCGATTATGATAATGACGGGCGGCCTGATATGTACGTCGGCAATTATGGTGTCTCGCGTCTTTATCATAACAACGGAGACGGGACCTTTACGGACGTCGCGGAGAAACTCGGGGTGGCGCGCAAGGGCTGGAGCACGGGTGCCAGTTTCGGGGATTATGACCGTGACGGAAGGCTGGACCTTTTCGTTCCGGGCTACGTCGAGTTTGACATCAACAATCTGCCGCCGAACCCGTCCGAGGCGCGTAAGCCCTCCAGCATCGGGAAGAACTTCTGCATGTTTCGCGGCTACCCGGTGCTCTGCGGCCCGCGCGGGCTCAAGGGCGAAATGGATACGCTTTATCACCAGAAACCGGATGGCACGTTCGAGGATGTCAGCGAGAAGGCTGGCGTCACCGACCCGCACAGGTATTACGGTTTCTCGTCCGCCTTCATTCACGCCAACGAGGACGAGCTTCTGGACTTAATCGTCGTCAATGATTCGACGCCGAAACTTTTCTACATCAACAAAGGCGACGGCACATTTGAAGAGACGGGCTATCCATCCGGAGTCGCGCTCAACGAAAATGGGCGCGAGCAGGCAGGGATGGGCCTTGGCGTCGGCGATTACGACAACGATGGGCGCGTGGATTTCTACATCACAAACTTTTCCGACGACTCAAACACGCTGTTGCACAACGACGGCGAAGGGCTTTTCACAGACGTGACTTTTCAGGCGGGACACGGCGAGTCAACCTATCCTTTCCTGGGTTGGGGAGCGAGCTTCGTTGATTTTGACAATGACGGATGGAAGGACGTGCTGGTGGCAAACGGCCATGTCTATCATCTGGTTGACGACAGCCAGTGGGGAACGAGCTACGCGCAGCAGATGCTTCTGTTCCGCAACATTCAGAGGACAGGCAGCGCCAGGGAAGAGCGTGTCTTTGAGCGCGTCGGCGCGGCTCCGGGCAGCGGTCTGGCCCTGGCTATTCCCGCGCGCGGGATGGCCGTCGGCGATTTGGACGGGGACGGGCGTCTGGATGCTGTGGTCAACAACATGGACTCTAAACCGACGCTGCTCAGAAATGTGATGAAGCCTGTGGGCCACTGGCTCTCGCTTCGCCTGGAAGGCTCCGTGGCGAAGAAGAGTCCCAAAGATGCTGTGGGCGCGATTGCTTATGTGACCGTTGGCCGGGTGCGTCAGCGTCAGGATGTCCTGAGCGGCGCGGGCTATTCATCGCAGAACGACCTGCGCCTGCATTTCGGACTCGGGGCAGCCGCCAGGATTGATAAGCTAGAAATCGTCTGGCCCGACGGCGCGCGTGAGACGATTAGCGTTCCGGGCGTTGACCGCGTTCTGACCATCGTCGAAGGCAAAGGCATCTCCGGCAAATAAGCGAGTCAATTTAGTTGAGTTGTAAGGTTGAAGGTAAATACGGGAGATGAGCCTCATGCGAAGGTTGGCTTGATAAACGAGAGGCGGGCTCTAAATCTTCACCATGAGTCCTGGGCTCCTTAGTACGAGGTTAGAAAGGACTCTCAGATTAAGTCAGCCCCTATCCCAATCTTGACCGCTCTATAATAATAGACATAAAGTGTCGCCTGTTAAATCCTGACGTGTGAGTCTTCGCCGTACCTTACAAATCCAGCGCTTCACACTCAAGCCATGTTTCAACCATTATTTTAATGACGAAACAAACCAAAGTCAGATTTATCAGGCCGTATTTCCCCCGCGCGGCCCTCACGGCCAATAATCTCGAATTCTGGGTGGGGCGCGAGGCCGAAATAGATCGTGTTGTCCGAGGACTCCTCGCTGCCACGAATTCTCACTATCTGATTACCGGCTATCCTGGGATTGGAAAGACATCTTTCGTCTCGCGAGTCATTGCAGAATGGCGCAGAATGTCCGCACTTCAGGGCATCGAACGTGTTCTCATCTTTAATCTTCAGTTCGCACAGACACAATCACCTGAAGAAGTTGTCAGAAAACTGATAGGTAAGGTTTATTTCGGCAGCTTGGACGGTCAATTCTCTCCAGACAGGCGGTTGGCCGAGCGGCTTCAGCTAAATTTTATTCAGGCTTACGCTAAATCTTTAAAGGAAACGCAAGCCGAAACAACAACAAAGGATAAAGGCGGCGAAGCCAGCTTGCCCAAGATTACGCAATTACTAGGTAGTGAATTAAAGGTTTCTCTTAAGAGCGCAAAAGAACGGAGCAAGTCAATCGAGATTCAGCGGGAATATAATTTGAATGCTGTGATAAGTGATTTTGAAGCCGTGGTTCATCTTCTCACGAAACCGGAAGAAAGAAAGACTTGGTGGTCTTTCTTTCCGTTTGCCGGAAAGCGAGTCTCTTCCGTCCCACCACGTGTTCTATTCGTGTTCGATCAGATTGATGATTTGAATAGCCTGCAAGAACTCTCTAATTTATTCAGCATCCCGAATGCCTCATTTATAGTCTTAGGTGGCATTAGGTTAAAAGAGCAAATGGCTTCTGCTCAGGAAAAGGGCCTTCAGGTTTTGGATAGTTTTCAAGAGGAATATCTTTCATGTCAGTGGGATCAATCAGACAAAATCCTCTCTCTTCTTATCTCGCCAGAGGATATGGGACTTCGTCGGTTTGCTCAATATCGAGATCATCTGAATTTCTTCGCGCAGGGATTGCCACGGCGACTCTTCTCGTCAATTGACCAGCACACAAGCTTGGAAGGGAACGAATTCTACTTAAAACTCTCCAAAGGAGACCTTCTTCGAGTACGGCTCGGTGCAAAACTGCATCGCATCATCTGGAAAAAACGGAGCTCTATCTTGGGTGAATTTATTGATAACGTGCAGTATTACCAGCGGGACAAAGCTTTAAGAGGCATCTATCATTTAGCGGACAACATTTTTAGAGTTGCTAAGTTTACTTTCACCGAAGCTAATACGCTGGCGACTCAAATGTCTGACATTATGATTCACAATGAACGCGAGCGTGTTTTGGGAAATCTGCTAAGAGCCTTCGTAGATGAGGGGCTAATAATTAATAAAGGCAATGTTTATTACCTTGCGGAGGAAGTGCTGAAGTGGGTTAAGCAAATCCCTAACTGGCTGAAAGACGGCTTTGTAGATGCCCGGGAGTTTCTCGCCGACCTTAAAAAGTACAATGCTGCGGCTGCTGAAGAGGAGACAGGTGTCGTGCAGCTAAGACCTGATATTACGATTATCGGGAGTGGAGACCCTCCTCCTAAGATGATTCCGGGCGAAGAGCCAAGCCCCATGGATGTGCCCGATGTCATAAGCCGAGAGCTTTCAGGTCGATATCAGATAATTCGTAAAATAGGTAGTGGGGGAATGGGCAACGTTTATCTGGCTAGAGATAAAATGTTGGACCGCGAGCTGGCTCTTAAAATTATTCATCCTTATATAAGTAAATCGCCGGAATTTATCCAGAGAATCCTGCGCGAAGGTCGAATCGTTGCGAACCTCTCACACCCAAATGTTGTCCAGATATATGACATGCGGGAACTCCCCTCGGGACAAATGGTGTTAGTGACCGAGTACGTCAGTGGGAAAAGTCTGGCTGAGCGCATAGATGAAGCCCCCATGCCATTGGAAGAAGCCCTGCGAATAATCATTGACATAGCCGCAGCCCTTGAGGCCGCTCACCACTCGGGCATCATTCATCGCGACATTAAACCGTCTAATGTTGTGATAACGGAGGAAGGAAGGATAAAGCTTTTAGATTTTGGCATTGCAAAAGCTGTGGCTGACACAACGAACGCAGATTCGCCGATAACCTTAACCGGAGCTGTAATAGGTACTCCTGCCTTTATGGCCCCCGAACAGATGCGAGGTGAGCTGGTTGATCCCCGTACTGATTTATACTCTTTGGGAGCTGTCATGTATCAGATGCTGACCGGGATGCCACACGTTAAGGGTAATACTGCACTCAACATTATGTTTAAGGTCATGCACGAAGATCCTGTGTTGCCCAGCACGTTCAATCCTTCGATTTCGCCAGAATTAGATGAAGTTATCATGAGCTGTTTGGCAAGAGACCCGGCGGCAAGGATTTCGAGCGCCACTGAATTAATCAATAGACTAAGATCTATCTTGCAGGCGCAAAAGCGGAATAAATAAATCAATCCCATTTAGCTTTATTCCAATAAAATAGCCACAGGGGCGAAGAAAAAAGATTCAATAACAGGATATTACCGTTTCTTTACTTCCCTCCTATGTCCCTGTGGCGATGATTCTTTAAAATGAGTGCCTTCGTAACATTCTCCTAGCGCCATGGCAAAAAAGTTGTATGATGCTTTCGCCTCGCTTTGCAGTGACGAGCCAGTGGGTAGTCATTCTTCTCCTTCTTCTTGCATGACGGATGGCGTTGGGGCTATACAGCCCGTTTCCGCCTGTTCGGAGTCTTAACCCTGTGCGTCGGATTGATCTCAAGACGGTACAAGCTGCGCGAGCCAATACGATTCGCGACATCAATCGCCAGATCGTGCTCAATTACGTGCGCGAGCGCGAGCCGATCTCACGCGCAGACATCGCGCGCGAGACGGCTCTCCAGCGCTCCACCATCTCGACCATCGTCGAGGCTCTCAAAGCGGACGGCCTGATTGAAGAGGTGGGGACTGGTGAATCCACAGGGGGGCGACGCCCCACGCTTCTCCGAATCCGCACCTCGGTTGTGATGGCGATTGGCGTTGACATCACGCCTTCGCAAACAATCGTCGCCGTCAGCAATCTGGCCGGGCGCGTTCTCGAAGAAGAGAAGTTTCCGACCGACCCCGACTTCGAAAAGACGATTTCGCGTGTGGTCGGTTGTGTCCAGGACCTGGCGCGCAAATACAAGAGATCCATTGAGGCCGTCGGGGTGAGTCTTCCGGGCCTGGTTGATACGGCCATGAGTCGTGTGCTCTATATCCCCTATTTCAAGTGGCGCGACATAGAGATTGCGGAGATCATCTCGAAGGCCACGGGGCTGGACGTGACGGTCGAGAACGACGCGAACGCCGCCGCGCTCGCGGAGTTGTGGTTCGGTCGCCCGGAGGTCAGCCACGTGCGCGACTTTATAATGGTCCTGGTCGCCGAAGGTATCGGGACGGGCATTGTCTTCGACGGACAGATTTACAAGGGGCAGCACAGCGCCGCGGGCGAGTTCGGCCACATGATCATCGGCCAGGAGGGACCCGTCGCCTGCTCGTGCGGAAACTTCGATTGCTGGGAAGCCTTCTCTTCAGAGCGCGCGACACTGGCACGCTATCAGAAGATGGGCGGTCATTACTCTTGCACATTCAACATCACGGAATTGATTACGCGTGCTCTGATGGGCGAGCGTGCGGCGCAAGACGCTCTGCTTGAGACGGCACACTATCTCGGCATCGGCATCTCGAACATGATCGTCGGCTTTAGCCCCGAGGCGGTCGTCGTCGGAGGCCGGATCACGCGCGCCTGGCCGCTCATCTCGGAAGCGGTCGGCGAGACCGTGGAAAGAAGTATCCGCCGCGGCCTGCCCTCTGCGCGCATCATCGCCTCAACTCTCGGCGACTCGCCAACCTTGATGGGCGCTTTGAGCCTCGTGCTCGCCAACAAATTCGCCTCCGCGCCTGCCGCCTGATCTTTCACCGCTCGAATCTTTTATTCTCCTGGCGTTAGAAAACAGTTGACAGCCCCTCGAATCTGTATTACTTATTACTTCGTTCGGCAAGGCAACAAACTTTCAAACGGCGTTCTCAGTTAAATCGCAAAAATATAGGACCGCCAGCGCAGCGAAGGGCTGTGTCTGTGGTCTCTTATCTGTTCTGTAGGATGATTGCTTTCAGTCGCTCTCGCCCGTCTCTTGTTCGGGTGTAAGGTGCAACCATCAGTCTCTCTGTTCGCACGCGAGGTTCAGCCATGACGACATGCCGGAGAATTACACCTCTTCTCTCTGGGGTCGGCGCACTGTTTTTCTTGCTCGCCGTCTTCGCGCTTCCCACATTTGCTCAGACAAATAAGGGGACCATCACCGGAAATGTTACGGATCAAAACGGTGGCGCGGTCGTCGGGGCCACCGTTACTGTTGTCAACGTAGAGACCAATGCCGAGAAGACTGCGACGACGGACGATAGTGGAAGCTATGAAGTGCCTCTGCTTGATCCAGGCAATTATCGTGTGACTGTCAGCGCTCCCAATTTCAGGAAGACCATTCAAGAGAACGTCAAGCTTGAGACGGCCTCGCGTCAGCCCGTTGACGTGGTGCTGCAAGCCGGAGAGGTGGGCGCGGAAGTTACCATCACGGCTGCGCCGCAGTTGGTCGAAAGCGAGTCGAGTGATCGCGGCAGCGTCGTCACCGGGCGCGAGGTCACGGAGTTGCCGCTCTCCGGGCGCAACTTCACGCAGCTCGCCACGCTCACGCCGGGCGTCTCGCGCGTGACCATCGGCACGCTCTCGGACGCGCGCGCCAACAACAACGGCGATCCGAACGCGGGCGGACAGGGGCCTGGCGGCGGCGACGCGCGCGGCTCGACCGAATCCGCCCGCTTCGCTCGTTCGGGCGGCGCGGTCCTCTCAGCCAACGGTCAGCGTCCGACCAACAACAACTTCTCGGTTGACGGCGTTGACAACAATGAGCCGCAGTTTGGGACCATCGGCGTCTTCGTCAATCCGGACGCCATCGCTGAATTCAAGGTGACGACGAGCGTTCCTCCGGCGGAGATCGGACGCGGGGGCGGCGCCGTCATCAACACTTCTTTTCGTTCCGGCTCAAATGAGTTTCACGGCTCGGTCTATTACTACGGACAGAACTCTGCCCTTAACGCCTATCACCCGATCTTGAAGCGCAGCCGCGCCGAGGCCATCTCGCGCGGCGACCTCAACATTCCGGTCAAGGCCGTGCAGCAGATTCACGAGTTCGGCGGAACAATCGGCGGTCCCATCATCAAGAATCGCACTTTCTTCTTCTTCGACTATCTGGGCGGGCGCAATAACCTGCCGACGCCGCTCTCTTCGACCGTCCCGACGCAGGATGTCCGCAACGGCATCTTCGGGACGACCTATACGAGCACGAGAGATTGCGGGCGCGGAATCTTCGGGGTCATCTGCGACGCGACGACCGGGTTACCGTTTACCAACGCCACGATTCCTGCGGGCCGTATCAGCACGCAGACGAGAGCCTTCTTCAATCTTTTCCCGCTGCCGACGGCCAACAGGCTCAACCCGGGCCAGTTCGACAACAACTTTTTCACGCAGCGCGACGTTAGCGAGAAGATTGATAACTTCGACATCAAGATTGACCATCGCCTGTCGAGCAACAACTCGCTCTCGGGCCGTTACAGTCACCAGGACTTCTCGGCCATTCGCGGCTCTTTCTTCCCGCAGGTTCCGGCAGGGTTCGGTGCGGGCGACGAGGTCGGCAACACGCGCCAGATCGTCGTCACGGACACGCACACTTTTAGCCCGACCATTCTCAACGAATTCCGTTTCGGCTTCACGAAGATTAATATCGGAATTCTCAACTGCGGTGTCGGCGGCGCATGCGGCATCAGCGCCTCCTTTTCGGCGGATATCGGCATTCCGAACGTTAACGACGGGAGCTTTGAGCAGTCAGGCTCGGTCCTGACTGGCGGCTTCGGCAACGGCTTCGTGGAGTTCGCGGGCGATGGCGGACCGTTCATCGTCAACAGCAAGAACCCTTACTTCGCCGACACCGTCACGGTCATCAAAGGCAAACACTCCTTCAAGTTTGGCGGCGAGTTGCGACTGCGCTATCTGGAGACGATTGACGGCGGACGCACGGGCGGCCTCAAGAGCAATCTCGCTTACGCAGACAACGGTCCGTCGACCGGCACGAACCTGGCCTGCCCCGCCGCTTCGCAAGCGCCGGGCTTTAACCCTGCGACCGGCGCGGGCTGCTTCGTTGATGCCAACGGTATCGCTTTCGGCGGAACGGGCCTCGCCATCGCCAACATGCTCGACAACCGCGTGGCCGCGCTCCAGACTTTCAGGGGCAGCGTTCCCGGCGGAGCGTTTCACCTGCGCTCCCAGGAATACGGCATGTTCGTGCAGGACGACTTCAAGGTCAGCGACCGTCTGACGCTTAACCTGGGCCTGCGCTACGACATCTTCCCGGCGGCCACCGAAAGAGACGGGCGGCTCGGCAACTACGATCCGGCGACTCGGACAGTCATCGTCGCTTCCGGCTCAGACGACAGCCTGGTTGAGACCGACTTGAACAATTTCGGGCCGCGCGTTGGTTTCGCTTACGCCATCGGCCCGGAGAAGAGGATGGTGATTCGCGGCGGCTACGGCTTGCTTTACTCTCTGGATGCGACGGATCGCCCGCCGCTCGTCAACAATCCGCCGTTCACAAACAGCATCACCTTCAACAACGCTTTCGATGCCTCGACGCCGCGCAGCATCTTCAACCTGACGACTGGGCCGCCGAACGTTCCGACAATTAGCCCGACCGCGCTGGTTTCACCGGGGGGCGCAATCACGGTCTTTCGTCAGGACCCAGACCAGAAGACCGCTTTGGTTCACCAATTCAACATCACGTACCAGATTCAACTCGGCAGAGACTACGCCTTCGATGTCGGCTATGTCGGCAACCGCACGAGAAACCTGCTCCAGACTCTGGACATCGGCGGAAGCGGCACGGCTGAAGCACGCAATGCTGGAGGCGCATTCCTTGCGGGCCGCTTCTATACGAATCGCGCACGTGCCAACTATGATGCGCTGCAAATGCAGTTGCAGAAACGGCTCTCCAATAATATTCAGGGACAAATCTCCTACACCTACAGTCGAAATCGCGACGATTCGACGGGCGTCTTCCAGGGAATCGGCGAGGGGCGCGGCTCGCAGGGCGGTCCGCAGAATCCTTTCGACCTTGAAGCGGAGTACGGAATTTCATCGCTCGATGTCCCGCATCTCCTCTCAGCCGACGCGATTATTGATCTGCCGTTCGGTCGCGGGCAGCGTTACATGAACTCCAGCGCCGTGGCCGACAAAATCCTCGGCGGCATTCAGCTGAACATCATCGTCACCGGACGCAGCGGGTATCCGTTCACCGTCGTGGACGGCGATAACGGGAGTCGCCGCGCCAATATTGTCGGCGATCCGTTTAGCAATGTGCCTGCGGGACGCTACATGAACGCGGCTGCATTCGGTGGACCCACAGGTCCGTGTCCCGGACCGAACTGTGTGGTTAATGCCGCCGGCTCGCAGATACGCTTCGGGACGCAACCGCGCAACTCGTTTAGAGGCCCTGGATTTGTTCGTACGGATTTCTCGTTCTTTAAGAACACCGGCCTGACCGAGCATTTGAAGATGCAGATTGGACTTGAATTCTTCAATGTCTTCAATCAGGCGACCTATACCGTGCCGAATAACAATTTCAGGGATGGAGGGGCGTTCGGGCGCTTCGATGCTGCTTTGCCCGGACGCGTCGTTCAATACCGCTTGAAGTTCCTCTTCTAAGCGGCAGCAAGTTTGAGCGGGCGTCTCAAACTTTCGGAGACGCGCGCGCCCGCAGCTTTACGGTGCGTGAAGCCGGCTTCTGATTCGCCGCTGCACGCCCCTCAAACAGGACGACCGGGCGCTCCATGTGCGCGCCCGGTCGTTTTTTACTATAATTCCGCCTCCCCGTCCGTCCGTCTTCTGAGTTTCCGGCTTATGAATGTTCGCTCGCTTCAACTCATAGCACTTTGCTTTTGCTTGAGCGCTCTCTCCGGCAGCGCGCAGACGCCGGCCACTCCCGCACAGCCGACGCAACCACCCCAGCCGCGCTCGCACGTCGAGCGTTTCAGCAGCCCGCAGGCCCGGGCCACACAAGCGGAAGCGGAAGCGACGGCCAGGCTCAAAACCAATCCAAACGATGCGGAAACCTTGAACGCTCGCGCCTACGCGCGGATGGGGCTGGGCCGTTACGCTGAAGCCGTCGAAGACTTGCGCCGCGCCGTCTCGCTTAATCAAAAGAGGGCCGATTACTATGCCAACTTAGGTTACGCGCTCTGGAAAACCGGACGCTACATTGACGGCATCAATGCCGAGCGCGCCGCGCTCAAACTCGACGACAAGAACTTCACGGCCCATTATCAACTGGGCCGTTTTCTGCTTCTCAGCGCAGACCTCAAGCAGTTGCCTGAAGCGGCCACGCATCTGCGTCGGGCGCTTGAGCTTGACCCGCGCCGCTCCGAGATTCGCTTCGACCTGCTGACGGTCTATCGCACTCTCGGAGATCAGCCGAACGCCATCGCGCAGCTGAATCTCTTGCAGGATGCGCGCCCTGCGGACCCGCGCGTCACTTATGCGGACGCGCTGCTCGCCTCGGACCGCGGTGATTTGAACGCCGCCGTCAACGGCTTCCGTGAGGCTCTGCGCCTTGATCCGACGCTGTACGGGGCGTGGCAGGACCTGGGCCTGGCCTTCATCAAGCTGAAACGCTGGCCGGATGCCGTTGAGACTTTCGCTGAACTCACGCGCAGACAATCAGACTCGGTCGAGGCGGCATATTTTTACGCGCTCTCGCTCTTTAACGCGGGGCAAGTGAGGTTGGCCGAGCGCGAGGCGAGGCGCACTCTGCGACTGGATGCGGGCGCGGCGGCCGCGCACACGCTGCTCGGCATCATTCTGGCCTCGCGCGGCGGCGCGGACGCGGAATCGAGCGAAGCGCTCTCGCAGGCAATCGCGCTTGACCCGACAAGTTTCGACGCCCATTTTTACTTGGGACGCGTGCAGTATGCGATGAGCGATTTTGCGCCGGCTGTGAAAAGTCTGCGCGCGGCAGTGAAGCTTAATCCGAAACATGCAGAGGCGCGCTTCTTTCTCGGCACGGCTTTGGAATCGGCTGGCGAGTCCGAGGCTGCGCTCGCGGAGTATCAGAAACTCGTCGAGATTGATCCGCAATCGCCCATCGGACAGGTCGGGCTGGGGGCTTTGCAGGTCAAGCAGGGACGGATTGAAGAGGCGATTGCGACTTTGAAACATGCCGTCGCGCTCGACCCGAAAATATTTGAGGCCCACTGGGCTCTGGGTCGCGCGCTCGCGCTCAATGAACGTTTCCCGGAAGCGATTGAATCTTTGAAGACGGCCGTCGCTCTCTTGCCGGACCGCGCCGACGCGCATTACCAACTCGGTCTCGCGCTGCGTCGCGCCGGGCGCGCCGAGGAGGCCAAAAATGAGTTTGCGATCGTCGAACGTCTGAACAACGAGTTCCGCGCCCGCACGAGATAAGGAAAAAGGTAAAAGTGGCCGGACGAAAAGCACAACACAGATTCTGGAAGACGCTTCATCTCTGCTGCTGCTCGTTATCCTTCTGCCTCTCATCTTCTACCTTTTACCTTTCCGCACAGTCGCAGCGACAGACAAACGGACGCCCGACCAGTGTCGCTCAGCGCACGACTACTCCTCCTCCTCAGGCGGATAATCTGAATGCGGCAGCGCGTGCAGCGCTCGATACGGCAGTGGCTGCTTTGCAGTCGAACGCGCTCGCCGAAGCAGAGCGCGCCGCACGCGTCGCCGTTCAGTCTGCCCCGCGCTCAGCCGTCACGCACAACCTTCTGGGGGTTGTTCTGGATCGCATGCGGCGCACGGACGAAGCTTTCAAGGAGTTTCAGACAGCGATTGCGCTCGACCAGAACTTCATCAGCGCGCGCAACAATCTGGGGCGGATGTATGCCGAGCGCGGAAAATTCCCTGAAGCCATAGAGGAGTTTGAGCGCGTCCTCAGAGTTGATCCGGCGCACCTGCAGGCGCTCTATAATCTGGGCGCGCTCTATGGTGACCGTGGGGATTTCGTCAAAGCCGCCGACTACTTCGCGCGAGCGCGCGCGGGGGCCGCAAACGACCCGCAGCTGGCGCTCGCTTTCCTCAACGTCGCTTACCGCGCCAATCGCACGGCGGAAGCCGATGCGGCAGCCGAGCTGGTCGAACGCGTCGCCTCGCGCGAGCCGCGCACACTCTTTACGCTCGGCGCGGCGCTGGCGCAGAACGAGCAGTATGAGCGCGCAGCACGCGTCTTCGCGCTCGTCAACGAGCAGCTGCCGCACACTTTCGAGGTGCTCTACAATCTTGGCATCGCGCTCTACAACCTGGACCGCGGCGACGAAGCCGCGCGGGTTCTGGCCGAAGCGGCGGACCTTAACCCGCAGCCGGCGGAAACACATTTCCGGCTCGGCTTGATTGCGAGCGAGCGCAACGATCATCAAAATGCCGTCGAAGAATTCAAACATGCGACCGAGCGCGAGCCGAAGAACGCGCCTTATCATTACATGCTGGGACGAGAGTATTTCCGCGTCGGCTTCTGGGAAGGCGCGATTAACGAGTACACGCGAGCCATCGAGCTTGACCCGAAGCAGGCCGCTTACGTGCTGGCGCGCGCCAACGCCAACTACCGTAAGGGCGAGTGGACCGCTTCGGCTGCGGACTTCGACCTGGCGGCCTCGATTGATCCGAAGATTGAGAATATCGAATACCTGCAAGGTTACGCGCAGCGAGCCGCAGGCAACTTTGACCGCTCGCGCGAGCTTTTGGAAAAGTTTGTCGCCAAACACCCGGACCACGTTGATGCGCTCGCCAGCCTCGGCTATGTCGCCATTGAGCAGGGACGCTTTGAGGAAGCGGAAGCTCCGCTCAAGCGCGCCCTCGCGCTCCAGGGCGATAACGTGCCGGTGCTTTACGATTACGCGCGTCTGGCCTTAAAGCGGCGCGACTACGTCGAGGCCGCCGCGCGTCTCCAGCGTGTGATTGAGAAGAACCCGACGCACACGCAGGCTCATTATCAACTTTTCCTGGCCTACTCACGCCTCAAGCAGCCGGAAAAAGCGCAGGTCGAACTTGAAGAATTCAAGCGTCTCGAAGCCCTTGAGAAGCAGGTCAAACAGGAGCGCATTCTAGACGAGAAGCTGCGCACTCAACTGATGCTCGGGCAGACGCCGCAGTGAAAGATTGAAGAGCGCATTAAGGACGCGCCTCCGAAGCCGCCGCCAACGCGGCAGGATGTTCGTTGGACTGGAACCGGTAAGATCGCGGATTGAATAAACCACGCTTCAAATCTCTAATATTAATGGCCGCGCTGCTCGCCTTATGCTGCCTGAGCGCGAGCGCGCAATCCCCGCCGACCATCGCTAAAGTCGAGCCGCCTTCGTGGTGGGCCGGGCACACGATTAATCCCGTGCGCCTGCTGGTCCGCGGCTTCAACCTTCACGGGGCGCGCATCACCTCGACGCGCCCTCAAGTGACAGCCTCAGCTGTCGTCGTCAATCCGCGAGGCACGCATCTCTTCGTCAGCGTTCGGATCGACTCCTCCGCGCAGCCGGGCGATTATCCTTTGCAGCTTGAAACCGACGCAGGCGTGGCCACCATTCCGTTTCGCCTCAACCCCGCGCTCGACGGGTCCACGAATTTTCAGGGCATCACCAGCGACGACATTATCTATCTGATTATGCCCGACCGTTTCAGCAACGGCGATCCGTCAAACGACGCTCCGCCCGACTCTCCAAAGGAAGCCAACGACCGCAAGAATCCGCGCGCCTATCACGGCGGTGATCTGCGCGGCATCATCAAACGCCTCCCGTACCTGAAGGAATTGGGCGTGACGGCCATCTGGCTCAATCCGTGGTACGACAATTGGAACGGGGTGAATACGTGCGACAAGCCCTGGTGCCCGAACACCTTTTATCACGGCTACGGCGCGATAGATTATTACGCGGTCGAAGATCATTTCGGCGACATGAATGATCTGCGCGAACTGGTGAGACAATCGCACGCGCACGGGATCAAAGTGATTCAGGACCAGGTGGCGAATCACACAGGCTCGCGTCATCCCTGGATGACGGACCCGCCGCTTGACACCTGGTATCACGGGACGACCGCTAATCACCTGAAGAATCCGTTTCGCGCGGACCTGCTGCTGTCGCCGAACGCTGCCCCGGAAGAGCGCCGGCCGACGCTCGACGGCTGGTTCGACGACACGCTGCCGGACATGAATCAGGAGGAGCCGGAGGTCGCGCGCTACGAGATTCAGAACGCGCTCTGGTGGATCGGCATGACAGGGCTCGACGGTATTCGTCAGGACACAATTCAATATATGTCGCGCCCCTTCATCCGCGATCTCTCGCAGGCGCTTCGCCGCCAGTACCCGAGGATGTGGATGGTCGGAGAGGTCTTCGACCGCGATTCGGTCCACACGGCTTTCTTCATCGGCGGGCGCAAAGGATGGGACGGCATTGACACGGAGCTCGATTCGGTCTTCGACTTCCCGCTCTGGCAAAGGTCACTTGACGTCTTCACGAATAAGAAGCCTGTGCGGACTTTGCGCGAGGTGCTCAAGTATGACGGGCTCTATCCGGACCCGAACCATTTGACGACGATGGTCAGCAATCACGACGTCCGCCGCACGATCTCGGTTGAGGGCATGACTCTGGAAGGCGCGATGCTGCACACGGCCTTTCTGCTGACGGTCCGGGGCATCCCGCAACTCTACTACGGCGACGAGATTGCGCTCGCTGGAGGCGATGACCCGGACAACAGGCGCGATTTCCCCGGCGGGTTCCCCAGGGATGCGCGCAACGCATTCGAGAAGCGTGGACGTAACCCCATAGAGCAACGGATGTTTGAATGGACGCGCGATCTCATTCATTTGCGGCGCGAGCATCCGGCGCTCCGTAGCGGCGCGACGATTGATCTGCTCTATGACGACGATCTCTATGTTTATGGGCGGCGGAGCTCTGATGAGACCATCATCGTCGCTCTCAATCGCGCGCCTGCTTCGAAGAGATTATCCGTTCCCCTGACGATGCTTGAAGCGACCGTTGGCGATCAGCTTCTACCGTTGTTCGGCGCAAAGGAGCGCGTCCGGTTGAGCGATGGCGCGTTCACCTTCAACGTGCCTGCGCGGACCGTAGTGGTCTATAAATTAACAGGCGAGACGAAAGAGGAATAACCTGTGCCCGGCTTTTGTGAAAGGAAGACAAGGGGTCATGAAAAAAGCTCTTCGCTATAAAAACATCGCTGCCCTCGTTCTCTCAATCTTCGCCGCTTCGCTTGTCGCGGCGCAGCAGGATGACTGGAGGGCGAAGAATATAGATCAATGGACGAAAGCCGATATTGAAAGCGTCTTGAATAATTCCGCCTGGGTCAAGAGGCAGGAGGTGCGTGTCAGGTTTCGCGGAGAGCTGCGCGCTGTGGCCGGGGCCGGAAATTCCGCCGAAACGATTGAGGCGCGCAGAGAAGTGCTCAGCGGCGGCAACGCGCCCATTGATTTCGAGTTCACGCTGCGCCTGCGCTCGGCGCTCCCCATCCGGCTGGCGCTCGTCCGCCAGGCTCAGCTCAACGCCAACTACGACAAGCTGAATAAAGAGGAGCGGGCTGCGCTCGATAAAAAGCTGAAGGGGCTGTACGAATGTCCTGCCTGCGCGGACAACTATGTCCTGACGCTCAGTTCGCGCTCCAAAAGTTATCCGGGAGCAGATGCCGTCTTTACCAGTTTGAAGGGGGCGAAGCTGGCGGAACTCAAGCGTTACTTCTATCTCTCGAATGATCGAGGCGAAAAGCGCGAGTTGGTTCATTTTACGCCGCCGAAAGCGCCGGGCGATGAGGCCTATTTCTTCTTCCGCAGATTGGATGAGAAAGGCCAGCCGCTCTTTACTCCCAACGATAAAGAGCTGGTCTTCCGACTCAATACCGAAGAGCTTAACGTGCCGACGAATTTCACCATTGATGTCTCGAAACTATTGGTTAACGGTCAGGTTATATTCTAGCGTTTTTGGGTTATACTAAGTACTACAGCCATAAATAAGAACGGACAGTGCTCTGCCATCACGATTAAGTGAGGAGAAGCTTTTGTGAGCTTTCCTAGATCGAGCGGCATTCTTCTGCATCCGACCAGTCTGCCCGGAAGGTTCGGCATAGGAGATTTGGGGCCGGAAGCTTACGCCTTCGTAGATTTCCTGGCCGCCAGCCGCCAGACGCTCTGGCAAGTCCTGCCGCTCGGCCCGACCGGCTACGGCGATTCCCCTTATCAGTGTTTCTCCGCGTTCGCCGGCAACACGCTGCTCGTCAGCCCCGAACGACTCGTCGCCGAAGGGTTGTTAAGCGCGGAAGACCTGGCGGGCGCGCCCGCTTTCCCGGAAGAGAGAGTTGACTTCGGGAATGTCATCGAATTCAAGAACGCGCTGCTCAAAACTGCCTTCGAGCGTTTCAAGCGGACGGCGGACGTGGACCTGCGCGCCTACTTCGACAATTTCTCTCGGCAAGCCTCTCACTGGCTCGAAGACTATGCGCTTTATCGCGCCCTGAAAGATGAGCAGAACGGTCGGGCCTGGAACGAGTGGGAGCCTGCACTGACGCGCAGAGATGCGGCTGCCCTAATGAGCGCGCGGGAAAGATTGCGCGAGCAGGTTGACGCCCAAAAGTTTTACCAGTTCCTCTTCTTCAAACAGTGGGCCGCGCTCAAGGCGTATTGCCAGGAGAAGGGGATCAAGCTCGTCGGCGATATTCCGATCTTCGTGGCGCGCGATTCGGCGGATGTCTGGATGAACCCGGACCAGTTCAAGCTGGACGAAAACGGCAATCCCGTGGTCGTCGCGGGCGTCCCGCCCGATTATTTCAGCGCGACGGGCCAGTTCTGGGGGAACCCGATTTACAACTGGGACCGGATGCTACGAGACGGCTTTCGCTGGTGGATCGAGCGCGTGCGCGCCACGCTTGCGCATCTGGACATCGTGCGCATAGACCATTTTCGGGGCTTCGCCGCGAGCTGGGAGATTCCGGGCGGGGACAAGACTGCGGAGCGCGGGCAGTGGGTCAATGTGCCGGGCAGGGAACTGTTCACGGCGATCAAGCAAGCCCTCGGCGACCTGCCGATCATCGCTGAAGATTTGGGCGTCATCACGCCCGATGTGGAAGCCCTGCGCGACGATTTCGGCTTGCCCGGCATGCGTATCCTGCAATTCGCTTTCGGCGGCGACGCTCTTAACATAGACCTTCCGCACAACTACGTCAGGAACTCTGTGGTCTATACGGGGACGCACGACAACGACACCACGGTCGGCTGGTTCAACTCCGAAGCGGGCGCGGGCTCAACACGCGACAGCGCGCAGGTCGAGCGCGAGCGCAAGTTCTGTCTGGCCTACCTGGACTCTGACGGCGCAGAGATTCATTGGGACTTCATCCGCGCGGTCCTCGCCTCGGTCGCCGACACGGCGATCATCCCTTTGCAGGACGTGCTCGGCCTGGGCGGCGAAGCGCGCATGAATCTCCCGAACAGCACGTCCGGCAACTGGTCCTGGCGTTTCAAAGCGGGCGCGTTGACGAATGAGATCGGCGAGCGTCTGAAGACGCTGACAGAGCTTTACGGGCGTGAGAATAGACCGGAAGAGAAAAAGTAGGTGGCGAGGAGCAAGAGGCATTGAACAAAAACCGTATCAAATCACTCGCGCGTGGTGCTTTGCCAGTGGCTTTCTTGCTCTTCGCGGTTTCGGTATGCGCGGCGCAGAACGCTCCGGCGGTCCTCAAAGTCGAGCCGCCTAACTGGTGGGCCGGACACTCGATTAATCCCGTGCGGGTTCTGATCCGAGGAAAAAACCTGGCGGGGGCGCGCGTCGAGGCCGTGGGCGCTGGATTAAAGACAGGGCTGACGCGCATCAACTCTTCCGGCACATATCTTTTTGTTGATGTCGTCATTGACAAGGACGCAAAACCCGGGCGTCGGGCGCTTCGCATTACAAACGGCAGCGGGGCAACGGACGCTCCTTTTGAAATCAGCGCGCCGCTTGCGCGCGCCGGGCGCTTTCAAGGGTTCTCACCCGACGACGTCGTTTATCTGATCATGCCCGACCGCTTCAGCGACGGCGACCCGTCGAACAACGACCCGCCACAGTCGCGCGGGCTCTACGACCGCGCGCACAAGTTTCGCTATCACGGCGGCGATCTACAGGGCATCATCAATCACCTGCCATACCTGAAGGACCTGGGCGTCACAGCCATCTGGCTCACGCCCTGGTACGACAACGTCAACCACCCAGACGAGATCGAGAAGAAAGAGGGGGGCACGACCACGGGCTTTCACGGTTACGGTGCGATTGACTTCTACGGCGTCGAAGAGCACTTCGGGACTCTCGCGAAGCTGCGCGAGCTGGTTGACGAAGCGCACAAGCTCGGTATCAAGGTCATTCAGGACGAGGTCCGCAACCACACTGGACCGTATCACCCCTGGGTTGAAGACTCCCCGACGCCCACCTGGTACAACGGCACGAAGGAGAATCACCTGGCGAACGTTTTCCAGACCTGGGTCCTGCACGACCCGCGCGCCGAAGAGAAGATCAAGCGCGAGACGATGGAAGGCTGGTTTCTGAACTTTCTGCCCGACCTCAATCAGTCGGACGAAGAGGTCGAGCGCTACCTGATTCAGAACACGCTCTGGTGGATCGGCGTCACGGGGATTGACGGCATACGCGAAGACACCTGGCAGTACGTGCCCAACAGCTTCTGGCAGAAATGGACGGCGGCGATCAAGCGCGAGTATCCGAGCTTCCGCGTCTTCGGCGAGGTCAAGGACGGCGATGTGGTTCACGTCTCTTTCTTTCAGGGCGGACGCGTGCGTTTTGATGGCGTAGATTCCGGCCTGGATTCGCTTCTGGATTTCCCGCTCTTTTACCCGATTCGCCGCGCGTTCGCCGAAGGCAAGGACGTGAGAGAGGTCGCGCAGGCCCTGTCGAAGGACTACCTTTACACGAACCCGGACCTCCTGGTCACACTGCTCGGCGGGCACGACGACCACCGTTTCATGAGCGAGAAGGGCGCTACCATAACGGGGCTCAAGCTGGCGCACACATTTCTGTTGACGACGCGCGGCGTCCCGCAGCTTTACTACGGCGACGAGATCGCTATGACGGGCGAGGACGAGCCGACCACGCGGAAGGATTTCCCGGGCGGATTTCCCGGAGACAAGCGCAACGCCTTCACCCGTGGGGGGCGCACGCCCGAAGAGCAGGACCTGTTCACGCATGTGCGGCGGATGGCGCGGCTGCACGGGGAACTGGAGCCTTTGAGGCGCGGCTCGCTCGTCAACCTGCATGTCGCCGCACAGCAGTACGCTTACGCGCGTGTGACAGACCGAGCGTCCGTCATCATCCTCATCAACAACGATACGAAGCCCGCCGCTTTCGATTTCGAGGTCGCGCGGGCTGATGTCGAAGAGGGCGCGAGATTCAACGACAGGCTGGACATTTCCGGAGACGTGCGCGTCACGGATGGAAAATTCAAGACGACTCTGCCCGCGCGCTCGGCGAGCGTCTTCACGTTGAAATAAGAGTTTCAGGTTGCCCTTGGTGTATTGTAATGAAAGTCTTTCGAATTGCCTCCAGCTTTAGCTGGAGGATCAAATAGTAAAAGATTACGGCTTTAGCCAAATGTTTCGGCTAAAGCCGAGGAGTTTTTGCACTTCTGTCCACTAGCTAAAGCTAGTGGCAATTCAGTAAGCCAAAAACTTTCACTACAAAGCACCAGGCCCTGCGATTTAAGATTTGAAAACTAAGACATTCATAGAACAGGTGGCCATCGTCACGGGGGGCGGGACGGGCATCGGGCGCGCGTTCAGCGACGCTTTGGCGGGCGCGGGCGCGCGGGTCGTCATCGCATCGCGGCGCGAAGAGACGCTGCGGCGGACCGCAGACGAGTTGAACTCGCGTGTGGATGCCGAGCGCGTCTTCCCTATCGCCTTCGACCTTCGCAATCGTGCGGAAACGGAAGCACTCGTCTCTTACACCAAGGAGCGTTTCGGTTCCGTGGACCTGCTCATAAATAATTCAGGACTCGCAGTGCCCGAGACCGTGACGGAAATTACGGATGAAGGTTGGGCGACCGTCCTGGAGACGAACTTGCGCGGCGCGATGTGGCTCGTGCGCGCGGCGCTGCCGCAGATGATCGAGCAGGATTTCGGCGACGTGGTGAACGTCTCTTCGCAGGCAGGCAAACACGGCTACGCGGATGTCCCGTCCTACTGCGCCTCGAAGTTCGGCCTGTTGGGGTTCGCTGAGAGTTTGCGCGACGACGTCCGCAAGAGCGGGGCGAATATACGTGTCTTCAACTTCTGCCCGGGGCTGGTAGATGTTGACAAGATGGGGGACGATCAGGCACCGCGCGCCGGGGCGATTCACGTCCGGAACATGGCGCGCACTCTGCTGTACGCGCTCTCGCTGGACCGCGACGTGGTGCTCGAAGACATCAATATATACAAACGATGAATGATGAACGCTGAACGCGGAATTAAAAACCAAAGTTTTCAGTTCATCATTCATCGTTCAGCGTTCATCGTTTAAGGAGGCAGGTCATGAAGCAGAAACCGCGTTTGAGCTTCTGGCAAATCTGGAACATGAGTTTCGGTTTCATGGGGATTCAGTTCGGCTGGGGATTGCAGCTCGCTAACATGAGCGGCATCTATACCTATCTCGGCGCGAATCCAGATGATATTCCGATCTTGTGGCTGGCCGGGCCCGTGACGGGGTTACTGGTGCAACCGATCATCGGCTCGATGAGTGATAGAACGTGGAATCGCCTGGGGCGTCGTCGTCCGTACTTTCTGGTTGGCGCTATTCTCGCCAGCATTGCCCTCTTCTTCATGCCGGATTCGCCAGTGCTCTGGATGGCTGCCGGTCTGCTCTGGATTCTGGACGCCTCGATCAACGTCTCGATGGAGCCGTTCCGCGCCTTCGTCGCCGACAAGCTCAACACCGACCAGCGCACCGCAGGCTTCGTCATGCAGAGCTTCTTCATCGGCGTTGGCGCGACGCTCGCTAATGTGCTCCCTTACATCTTCCGCCGTCAGGGTGTGGACGCAGAGTACCAGCGGCTCGCGGATGCGGCCACGAAGGCGGGACAGACTTTCCGGGAAATCCCGCCGAGCGTCGTTTATTCCTTCAAGATCGGCGCGGCGGCCTTCCTCCTCTGCGTACTCTGGACTGTGTTCACGAGCCGCGAGTACCCGCCCGACGACATGCAAGAGTTCGAGCGCAAGCGGCGCGAGCACAAGGGCCTCGCTGCCGGCCTGCGCGAAATCACCTCGGCCATACGCGAGATGCCGCAGACGATGAAGCAACTCGCCGTCGTCCAGTTTTTCACCTGGCTCGGACTCTTTTGCATGTGGATGTTCTACGGGCTGATGACTTCGTATCACGTCTTCCACGCTGCCAACAAAGACGACCAGCTTTTCAAGGACGGGCAGGCTTGGGGCGGGATTGCCTTCGCCGTCTACTCGATCACGTGCTTCGCCGTCGCTTTCCTGTTGCCTCCACTGGCGCGCAAAACCAGCCGCAAGACAGTCCATGTTATCGCGCTCGTTTGCGGGGCGGCGGGGCTGCTCTCCTCCTACTTTATACAGGACAGTAATCTCCTGCTCGTGACGATGGTCGGGGTCGGCATCGCCTGGGCTTCGATCCTCTCGATGCCTTATGCAATGCTTTCAGGTGCGTTGCCGCCGGAACGTATGGGCGTTTACATGGGCATCTTCAATTTTTTCATTGTGATCCCTGAGATCATCGCCTCGTTCAGCTTCGGTCCGGTGATTCGTGCTCTCTTTGGGCGCGATAATCCACAAGCCCCTTTATATGTAGTCATGGCGGGCGGCGTCTTTTTGTTGATTGCCGCCGCGTGCGTCTCATTTGTTCAAGATGTCTCGGATAAATTTCAAGTTGGCAAAGTTATCAAAGGCGATGAACAGGAGCCTCTGACGACGCAGGGGACGGCGCAACCCGTGCCGAGCACAGGGTTGATTGACGCTGAAGGAAAGTGAGCTTGAGGGGATTTTGTGATGTTCAGAAAGTTTTATTTTTCGTTAATGGTGATGCTCGCCGTGTTGTCGCTCGGCGGCGAGAACGCGCGTGCGTGTTCGTGCTTCGCGGGCGGCCCTCCGTGCCAGTCTTACGTTAACACTCAGGCGGTCTTCGTCGGCACGCCGACGGAAGTGACGCGGACCACCGTGAAACTAAAGAGCGGAGACCGCGAATATGATTACGCGCAACGCCTCTTCACTTTTCGCGTCGAGGAGGCGTTTCGTGGAGTTGATGCCGCGGAGGTGCGCGTTGCGACCGGGCAGGGGGGCGGCGACTGTGGCTACAATTTTCAGATAGGCGAGCGCTACATCGTTTACGCCAATCGCATGGAAGGGACGGACTTTTACGGGACGAGCATCTGCACGCGCACGCGCCCGCTCTCGGAAGCCAGCGAAGACCTCGAATACATCAGAGGCTTTGCCAAGCGCGACCCTGGCGCAGTTCTTTCGGGCGAGGTCCGCCGCTACAGGCGCAATCTCGAAACGGAACAGACGGAGCAGCTCGGGCCTCTAAGCGATATAGAGATTCTAATCGTCGGCGCCGGGGGCAAAACGTTTAAGGCTCGCACGGACGAGGAAGGGCGCTACAAGTTGACGGGACTCGCGCCCGGCAAATACAAAGTCAAGCCGCTCCTGCCGGAAAAATTGAGCACCTACGACCTGCAACAGGAGACCGGCCTACAGGAGCGCGGGTGTAGCGTCGTCAGCTTCTACGTCACGGACAACGGGCAGATACGTGGTCGCATTCTGGATGCGAACGGGCAGCCCGTCCCGCGCATGATGATTAATCTGATTCCTGTTTCGCAGGCCGACGATGAGCGCCCGCACAGCATGTTCAACTCTACGGACGACGAGGGGCGTTTTGAGCTGAAGTTCGTGCCGCCGGGCCACTACCTGCTCGGCATTCGCTTGAACGGTCTGGGCGGGCCGGATGACCCGGATGCCTCTTACCCGCGCACGTACTATCCAGGGGTGGCCCGCGCTCAGGAGGCGATGGTCATCTCCGTCGGCGAGAGCGAAGTGATAAAAGACCTTGTGTTGAGATTGCCGTCGCGCCTCGCACAGAGAACGATCAGCGGGCGCGTTGTGATGCCGGACGGTCGCCCGGCAGCGCGCGCTATGGTCGCGCGCTACGAAGCCGCGTACACGGCGCGTGGACTCGGTTACGCAATCGCCGCGGACGAGCAGGGCAAGTTCTCTTTCACTGGTTACGAAGGAATCCCTTACTTCGTCAGCGCGACCATCAACTTCCCTGACGGGCAGCAGAGACACGCGGAGCCCGTTGATGTTCCGCCCGGCGGCGCGGTCCAGAACCTTGTGCTCGTCATCACGGAGCCGCGCGGCACCTGTAGCCGCTGCCTCAACTATCGTTACGGCCAGAACCGGAAGAAGCAGCCGTGAGTATTAACTCGACTTGAGCTTGAGTTGAAAGGTTATGACGGATGCGAGCGAATGAACTATCCACTAAGCCACACGAAACCGCACGAAGAAGTATGGCAGCTTCGTGTTCCTTCGTGTGGGTTCGTGGACGGCCGCGCGCTCCTTACTCATTTTAACGTGGATGGAAAAAGAATGGCCTCGACATCTAGAGATCGTTTCAGTCTCCGGCGCTTGATGGGATTGGGCGTTGCGCTGCTGGTGCTACTGCCGCCGAACGCCTCCTTCGCACAGTCGCCGCCAGCCCGCGACTTTTCGAAAGAGGCCGCGCGGGCGTCGCGCCCTTGGGTGCGCGACGGCGTGATCTATGAAATCTTTCCGCGCGCCTTTTCGACGCAGGGGAATTTCAACGGCGTGACGGCGCGGCTCGATGAGTTGAAGAGTCTCGGCGTGACCATCCTCTGGCTGATGCCGATTCACCCCATCGGCCAGGAGAAGAAAAAGGGGACCATCGGCAGCCCTTACGCCGTGCGTGACTACTACGCGATCAACCCGGACTACGGCACGAAGGAAGATTTAAAGAGGCTCATCACGGAGGCCCACCGGCGTGGGATGAAAGTGATCATAGACATCGTGGCGAACCACACGGCCTGGGACAGCGTGCTCATGAAGCAGCCCGGCTTTTACACGCGCGACGCGACGGGGAAGATTATTCCGCCCGTGCCCGACTGGGCCGACGTGGCCGACCTGGACTACAGCAACCCGGCACTTCGCGAGTACATGCTGGAGATGCTGAAATACTGGCTCAAAGAATTCGACCTGGACGGGTTTCGCTGCGACGTGGCCGGTTTCGTCCCGACGGATTTCTGGGAACGCGCGCGCGCGGAGCTTGAGCGGGTCAAGCCGGACATCATCATGCTCGCCGAATGGAACTCGCCGGACCTGCTCGTCAAAGCTTTCGACCTGGACTACGCTTGGCCGATGCACAGCGCGCTGACGGAAGTTTTGATGGGCATGAAGCCCGCGACCGCTCTCCGGCAAACGTGGGAGGATGAGCGCAAGACTTTCCCGCGCGGCTCGCTCCACATGCGCTTTTCGGATAATCACGACGAGCGGCGCGCTGTCGCGCGTTTCGGGGAGCGCGGCGCTCTCGCGGCCTCTACGCTGGTCTTCACGCTCGACGGCGTGCCGATGCTTTACAACGGGATGGAGGTCGGCGACACGATGGAATCCGGCGCGCCCGCGCTCTTCGAGAAGATTCCGATTCTCTGGCAGATTGCCGAGCGCAGGCCAGAGTTTCCCAGGTTCTACAAACAGATGATCGCGCTGAGAAAATCGAGCGAGGCTCTCAGGCGCGGTGAGGTCCAGTGGCTGCGCAACTCCGATGAAGCGCGCGTCGTCTCTTTCTCGCGCCGCTCTAATGATGAAGAGGTCCTGGTCGCCATCAATTTCTCCAATCAACCATTCGTGGGATTTGTAGAAACGGGCGGCGCTTCTTTCGTAGATGTCACGCCCGACGTGCAGCCCCCGCTTCCCCCTGACGCCCCCGCGCCACAGATCGCCGCCAGAATTCGCACGGCCGGATTGCCCGCGCTCGCGCTCGATGCCTGGGGCTTCCGTATCTTCCGTCGCGCGGTGAAATAAGATTCAGGAGGGTTTTTAAGATGAGGTCTGCGAGATCGAAGCGCCTGCTATTCATTCTTCTTGTTGTCGCTCAGACACTGCCCGTCATCGCGCAGTCTTCACAGGCGGACGTTGAAAAAAGAGTCAACACGCTTCTGGCGCGGATGACGCTTGAAGAAAAACTCGGACAGCTCCAACAACTGGACGGGCACGCGGACGGCAGATACAAGGATGAGCATCCGGACCTGGTGCGGCGCGGCCTGCTCGGCTCGACCTTGAACGTGCGCGGCTCGAAAAATACAAACGAGTTGCAGCGCATCGCCGTCAATGAATCGCGCCTCAAGATTCCGCTCATCTTCGGCTTCGATGTGATTCATGGCTACCGCACGATCTTCCCGATTCCCTTAGGCGAGGCGAGCAGTTGGGACCGGCTGGCGGTGGAGCGCTCGGCGCGCATCGCCGCGAAAGAGGCTTCAGCAGCAGGGGTCCGCTGGACCTTTGCGCCGATGGTTGACATCGCGCGCGACCCCCGTTGGGGAAGAATAGCCGAAGGCGCGGGAGAAGACCCTTTTCTCGGCGCGGCGATGGCACGCGCGCGCGTGCGCGGTTTTCAGGGGGCGAATTACAGTGCGCCGGACCGCATCGTCGCCTGCGCCAAGCACTGGGTGGCTTACGGCGCCGCCGAAGCTGGACGCGACTACAACACGACCGACATCTCGGAAACGACGCTGCGCGAAGTTTACTTCCCTCCGTTCAAAGCGGCGGCGGACGAAGGCGTCGGGACTTTCATGAGCGCCTTTAATGATCTCAACGGCGTCCCGACTTCCGCCAACCCTTTTACACTGACACAGGTCTTGCGCCGCGAGTGGAAGTTCGACGGATTTGTCGTCAGCGATTATGAATCCGTCAAGGAGTTGATGAACCACGGGCTGGCGGCAGACGAAGCAGCGGCCGCGCGCGCGGGCATCAACGCGGGCGTTGACATGGAGATGGTTAGCCATCTCTATAACAAGTATGGCGCTCAGTTGATTCGCGAGGGCAAAGTCACGCAGGCGACGATTGACGAAGCGGTGCGACGCATCCTCAGAATAAAGTTTCGCCTGGGACTCTTCGAGAAGCCTTACGCGGACGAGGCGCGCGAGCGCTCGGAGATCATGAACGGGGAATCAATCGCCGCCGCGCGCGAGATCGCGGCGCGTTCGATGGTGCTCTTGAAGAACGAGCGCGAGACTCTGCCGCTCTCTAAGGGGCTGAAAACGATCGCGGTCGTCGGCCCGCTCGCCGATGATAAAGAGAACCTGATCGGCTCATGGTCCGGCGACGGGCGCGCCGAAGACGCCGTCACTTTGCTCGCCGGAATCAAGTCGAAAGTCTCGGCGCAAACGAGGATCATTTACGCCAAAGGCTGCGACATCGCGGGCGAGAAGACGGACGACATCGCGGAAGCAGTGCGCGCCGCGCGTGAAGCGGATGTAACGGTCCTGGCCGTCGGCGAGCACAAAGACATGAGCGGCGAAGCCGCGTCGCGCAGCTCGCTCGATCTGCCGGGCCGCCAGTTGGACCTTATCAAAGCGGTCCACGAAACAGGCAAACCCTACGTCGTCGTCCTGATGAACGGGCGACCACTGACGATCAACTGGGTGGCCGAGAACTCGCCGGCGATTTTGGAAGCCTGGTTCGCTGGAACGCAGGCGGGCAATGCGATTGCCGATCTGCTTTTCGGCGATGCGAATCCAGGGGGCAAGCTGCCCGTGACTTTTCCGCGCGCGGTCGGGCAGATTCCGCTCTATTACAACTACAAGAACACAGGCCGCCCGCCGGACGTGAATAACAAATACACGTCGAAATACCTGGACGTGCCGGTCACGCCGCTCTTTCCGTTCGGCTTCGGCCTGAGCTACACGCAGTTTCGCATCTCTAACCTTGCTTTGAGCGCGCGGCGCATTCTCCCCGATGGGAGATTGACGGTCAGCGTTGACGTTGAAAACACTGGAAAGCGTGCGGGCGACGAGGTCGTGCAGCTTTACGTCAGAGATGTGGCGGCGAGCCGGACGCGCCCCGTCAGGGAATTGAGAGGCTTCGAGCGCATCACGCTTGGGCCCGGAGAGAAGCGGCGCGTCGAGTTCACACTCGCGCGGGAGCAGCTCGGTTTCTATAACCGCGAGATGCGTTTCGTCGTCGAGCCGGGCGAGTTTAAGGTGATGGTCGGCAACAGCTCTGCCGACGCGCGTGAACTGAGCGCGAGTTTCGAAGTCGTCGAGCAGCAGTGAATACGCTCGGTTGATTAATGGCTGACGAAGATGAAGAAGACGATCCACGAATTCACACGAAACGACACGAAGCAAAACATAGCCTGACTCTTCGTGTTCTTCCCATCCATTTCGTGTTGTTTCGTGTGAATTCGTGGAGATAATTCTCGTCTTATCTCCAAACTGATGTTGAGTATTTTCAGAATGGGCAGATTAACATTCCGCCGCTATTTGATCGCACGTCTGAGCACAGTCGTTGCGTTTTTCCTCATCTGCACGGCCAGCTACTTCAATCCTGCCGCATCTGCCCAGAGCGTGCGTCTCTCGGCGCGCGACGAAGCCTTCCTGGAAGATTTATCTCACCGCGCTTTCCTCTACTTTCTGGAACACGCGGACCCGGAGACGGGGCTCGTGCTCGACCGCGCGCGGACCAGCGGCGCGGCGCATGACGCGAGCCATCCGAGCCACAACATCGCCAGCAGCGCGGCCACGGGCTTCGGACTGACGGCGCTGTGCATCGGCGCTCGGCGCGGCTGGATTACGCGCGCGGAGGCGCGCGAGCGCGTACGGAAGACTTTGCGCTTCTTCGCCGAACGTGCGGCGCAGGAGCACGGTTGGTTTCTACACTGGATGGATCAACGGACGGGCGAAAGGCGCTGGAACAGCGAATACTCTTCGATTGATACGACGCTGCTGCTCGGTGGCGTCCTGACGGTGCGGCAGTGTTTCCGCGACGATGCGTTGATCGTGCGGCTGGCAACAAAGATTTATGAGCGCGTGGATTTTAAGTGGATGCAGGCTGGGCATCCGACGCTCATCTCTCACGGCTGGAAACCGGAGACGGGTTTTCTCAAGCCTCACTGGGATACTTACAGCGAGCACTTGATGCTGGACCTCCTGGCCGTCGGCTCGCCCACGCACTCGATCACGCCGCGCACCTGGCGGGCCTGGAAGCGCGACTACATGACATACGCGGGCTACAGGTACATCACAGGCGGACCACTCTTCATACACCAGTATTCGCACGCCTGGGTTGATTTTCGCAACTGGCGCGAGAGCTGGTCTCCGCACACAGATTTTTTTGCGAATTCGGTTGCGGCGACGCGCGCGCACAGGGCCTTCTGCATCAGCCTGGCGAAAGAGTTTCCGGGCTATTCCGAAGATGTCTGGGGCATCACCGCGTCCGACAGCGCCAAGGGTTATGTGGCGTGGGGCGGACCCCCGCGCGATCCTGCGATTGACGGCACGGTCGTCCCGTGCGCTGCCGGAGGCTCTTTGATGTTCACGCCGGACATCTCACTCAAAGCGCTGCGGACGATGCGCGAGAAATACGGCGAGCGTATCTATGGTCATTATGGTTTTACGGATGCCTTCAACCCGAACACCGGCTGGGTTAACCCGGACGTCATCGGTCTCGATGTCGGCATCACACTGCTCAGTGCCGAAAATTTGCGGACCGGAAATGTCTGGCGTTGGTTCATGCGCAATCCGGAGATTCCGCGCGCCATGCAGTTGGTTGGCCTGCGCCGTAATGGAGCGCGCACACGCCCTGAAGCCATGCGAAGAGTGAGAATCGCGGAGCGCCTGTCGAGCGGAAAAGAACTCTTTTCAGCATCCGCGCTAAAATAAATCCGAGTTAGACATTGAAAGCGAAGAACAAAATTATCCACGAAACCACACGAAACGACACGAAGGAACAAGCCTCGTTCGTGTCGTTTCGTGTGGTTTCGTGGATACTTCAAAGGCAACATGAGGCGCGCACGCCCCTTCGCGCGAGGGCAGGCCTTGCAGCTTTCATAGTGCTCGCTCTCTTTACGGCGCACAGCATGGAAGCGCGAGGGCAGCAGAAAACGGCAAGCGGTAAGCCCGATGCAGCCGCCGTTCAGCGCGGAGATGATCTGTCGGCGCTGGGCGAAGCGGTCGGCCTGCTGCAATCGGGCCAGCTCGATAAAGCTGAGCCGATAGTCCGCGGCGTCTTAAAGCGTTCGCCGCAGAATGCGGATGCACACAATCTGCTCGGGGCTATCCTGGATCAGCGCGGGCAATCGCAAGACGCCGAGCGCGAGTACCGCGCAGCTCTGCGTCTGAACCCGAAGTCCGCGTCCGCCCTCGCCAATCTGGGCGTCCTGCTGGCGAGAACCAAGCGTGGCGACGAGGCTGTGAAAATTTTTGAGACGGTGCTTAAAGAGATCCCGGGCCACCCGCAGGCGACGCTCAATCTGGGACTGCTCTACGCAGAGCGCGGCGAGTACAGCTTAGCCTTTCCGCTGCTTGAGCGTGCAAACGCACAGCGCCCGAACACGTTCATAATCCTTTACAACCTCGGCGTCGCGCTTTATCAACTCAACCGGCTCGACGACGCTTCAGCCGCTTTCGAAGCGGCCGCCGCGCTCGCGCCGGATAATCCCGAACTCGTCTATTATCTGGGACTGGTCGCGGACGCGCGCGGGGAGAGCGAGGCGGCTGCGGAACTCTGGGAGAAGGCGCTCGCTTTGCGCCCGAACTTCGCGGAAGCCAATTTCATGCTCGGCGAACTGTTGAGAAAAAATGGGCGGACCGAAGGCGCGCGCCAGTATTACGAACGCGCGCTCGCTGAGGACCCGTCAAAGCTCGTCTATTACGTCAGGCTCGGCGGCGTTTATATGGTCCTGGACCTTTACGCGCAGGCGCTCGAAATCTTCCAGCGCGCAGCCGTGCGCTTTCCGGCGGTGGCCGAAGCGCATTACTTCGTCGGAATCGCGGCGCGCGGGCGTGCCGCGTATGATCTCTCGGAGGCGGCGCTGCGCAAGTCGCTCGCGCTCAAGGCAGAGAACGCGGACGCACTGGCTCAACTGGGTTTCATCGTCGGCGAGCTTGGCCGTTACGTCGAAGCTGAGCAATTGCTGCGGCGCGCGATTGCTCTCGGCGAGAAGCATTTCTATGCCCATTATGATCTCGGCCGCATCCTGGTGAAAACGCGGCGATACGAAGAAGCGATCCCCGTTCTTGAACGCGGCGCAATCTTGAGGCCGAATAATCCGGGGGTTCACTATCAACTGTTCATGGCTTTCACAAGGCTCAAGCGAAAGACGGAGGCCGAGCGTGAGCTGGCGCTCTTCAAGCAGTTCGAGGAGGAAAGAAAGAAGCGCGGGCGCGATGAAGAAGAGGCGCAGAATGTGAGCGCGGATGCCCCGAAGATTCCGTGAGAGGAAGAAAGCGATCCACGAAACCACACGAACCGACACGAAATCACTTTCCTTTCGTGTCGGTTCGTGTGGTTTCGTGGATGGTGATCACATCTTCTTTAACTGTAATTTAGCTTCAGAAGCTGAAGCGCCCCTGAATCTCTATGACCCTGCCGGAGAGCGCGCCTGTCGCCCGACCGAAACGAGAATCGGTGACGATGGTGCTCGGGCTGTTGAAGCCGAACGGTTGCAGGTTCAGGATGTTGAAGACGTTGAAGATATTGGCCTTGAACTCAAAGAAAGTGCCTTCGCCCATGAAGGTCGGCATCCCGAACCGTTTGGCAATGCTCAGATCAATGTCGCGATAGTTCGGACCGCGGAAAGAGTTGCGGCCCACCCCTGGTAATCTGGACCCGGGGGCAGTGGTGTCGAAGAACCTGGCCCCGCCGCCAGGAAAGTTGCTTCCGGTGATGAAGGCATCATTGGAAGTGTTATTGCCCGCGCCGCCGAAATAGGCCGATGGCCTGGCGGGGCAAATCTGTGGTCCGAGCGTGCTCACGCACTGTCCGATGACAGGCGTCCACGGAAAACCCGTATGGAAAGTGGCAATTCCATTAATCTGCCACCCGCCGAGAATTGCGCCGAGAGCGTCCTTTCGATTCCTGAAGAGCGGCAAGTCCCAGATGCCGGAGACTATCAGGTGATGCCTGACGTCATAATCGGAAGGCCCGCGCTCCTGCCGCACGTCGAGCGGATAGGTCGGATTGGTCGAGGCGGTCGGGGCCTCGTTCGAGACGATGTCAATGCTCTTGGCCCAACGATAATTGACATCGAACGAGACGCCCTGAGTAAAACGGCGCGAGAGAGTTGCGATCAGCGCGTTGTAGCTCGCGTTCGTATCCGGCGTCGGGAAGAAGACGTTGGACGCCCAGAAATTACCCGGGTTCGGGAAGAGAAATCTTTCATTCACGAGCCGCATCAGTTTGCGGCTGGCGCTGCCCTGATAGCCGAGCGTTGCAGTCAGCTTGGCAGGCAGGCTGTACTGCCCTTCGAGCGAGTAGGTATAGACGTAAGGAGTCGGCACCTCCGCGGGCGCTCCCCAGACCTCCACACCGAATCCGTCCGGCACGGTCGGGACTCCCGTCGTCGAGTTGAACGTCAATCTCAGCGCAGGATTCACGGGATAGCTGAACGGGGTGTTGTTCGCACCCAAAGCGTAGAGAATCTGGCCTCCCGCGAAAGGCGTGCTGAAGTCGGCCGCCGAAGTCCCGCAGCAGATGGAAACGCGCTCGAAGAACGGAGGATTGCCGCGCGAGTTCGAGAAGACGACATTTGGAATGCGGTTATAGGCGATGCCGAAGCCGCCGCGTATCACCAGCTTGTTCTCAGTCTCTATGCCGACAACGCTCTCTGGACTCCAGGCGAAGCCCACACGCGGCGCGAAGTTGTTCTTGTCGGACGGATACAACTGGTTGCCGGTCACCAAACGCGCGCCCGTCAACGCCTGTGCGCCGGAGCCGAGCACCAGATTACTGATGCGCCCTTCCTTCTCCGTCAAAGGTCCGAAATATTCCCAGCGTAAGCCCAGATTGAACGTCAGGTTCGGGCGAACTTTCCAATCATCCTGTGCGAAGAAGGCGTAGTTGTTGTTGCGGAAATAGCGTTGCGCGATGGGCGGCCCGCCAGTCTGCGGATTGGCGGTAATCTGGTAAAAGAGCGGCGCGTCGTTTGCGAAGTTGAAGAGCCCGCCGAAAGTGTAAAGCGGGCGAGCGCCGCCAATCAGATTGTTGTTGTCCTGCTCGTTGCGCCACTCCCCGCCAAAACTCCAGGCGTGATTGCCGCGAGACACTCTCAGAATGTCTCGGAATTCAAACGTGTTCTCGGCGAAGACACCCGGTGTGGTCTCGGACCAGGGAGGCCCGAACCTGATGCGGTCAAAGGGGAGCGTCTCGATCTCTATGCGCGGGAGCCCCCAGTTGGTATCTGTTGAGGAGGTGATTTCGTTAAAGGCGAAGCGCGTCGCATTAAAGCGCGCCTCGTTGAGCATGGTTGATGAGATGGTGCGTGTGTAGGTCACCATCCCGAAGAAATTTTTCGGGGCCGTGCGGACATCGCCCATCGGGCGACTGCGGCCTCCGATGTCGCTCTGGAGCCCGTTGAAGCGCGAGAAGTAGCTGCTGAAGGTGAGCGTGTCCTTCTCTGTCAGGAGAAGATCAATGCGCGGGTTATATTGATTGCCGCGGCTCGTGTTGGGCGCGGCAATCTGTGCGAATTGAACGTCCGGAATGTTGTCGAACCCGCCGCCCGTCAAGTTTCCGAAGGAGAGATACTGGCCCGTGGCCCCTGCTGGCGAACCGATGTCCAGCCCGTTTGCAAGCTGCCGGCAGTTGCTTGCATTAAAGCCAGCGCCGGCGCAGGTGACCGGAATGACGCCGAGGACGCGCGGCGCGATGCCCGGCGCTCCGAGTATCCGCGCCGTCACGCTGCCGGGCCGAACCGTCTGCACGAGTTGTCTGTACTCGGGCGTTTCCACCCAGGCGTTAAAGGTGTCGCTGTTGTTGCTGCGCAAGCCTTCGTAGGAGAAGAAGAAGAAGGCTTTATTTCTTCCGAGCTTGAAAGCCGGAGGAGGCCCTTCGCCGAAGCGTGGAATGGGGATCGGTCCGCCGATGCTCCCGCCGTACTGGTTATAGTGCTGATTATTACGCACGCCCGGCAGGATGCTGTTGTTGCTCGGGTTGACTCCGCCGAACTTGTTAAAGGCATTCAACCCGGGGCTGTTGTTCTTGAGAAAGAGACTGCCGTGAAACTGGTTGGTCCCGTTTTGTGAGACCGTCAGGACCTGAGCGCCGGAGTTGCGGCCGTATTCAGCCGAATAAGTATTGGCCATGACGTGGACCTCTTTGACAGATTCCTGATTCGGCGTGATGACCGCAGCGCCGCCCCAGGTCAGGCTGTTCACGCTCGTCCCGTCAATCTGATAGCTGTTGGCGGAGATGCGCTGGCCGTTGGCGGAGATTTGAGGCTGGTTCTCCGTCTGAAAAATTGATCTGTTCGATCCGCCGGGGCCTGATTGATTGGGCAGGTTGACGGCGCCGCCCGCGCCCCCGCGCGCGAAATCGCCGAAGACGCCCGGCGTCAGGCGCGTCAACTCATAAGGGTCGCGTCCGAACTGGGGCAACTGGCGAACTTCCTGTGTCGTGATCGCTTTATCAATATTGGCGTTCTCGGTTTGGAGCGCTGGAGAGAGCGTGTCTGTGATGGTCACGTTTGCCGTGACACCCGCGGCCTCCAGCGTGATGTTCACGCCCTCTGTTGACTCGGCGTTGACGAGAACGTCTTCAAGCGTCTTGGTGTTGAAGCCAGCCTGTTCGACCTTGATCGTGTACCGGCCCGGCGGCAGGCCCGTGAAGCGGTAGAAACCTTCATCGCCCGTGGTCGCCTGCTGAGTCTTATTGGTCTCTTTGTTGGTAAGGGTAACGGTGGCGCCGGTGACGGCCCCGCCCTGCGCGTCCGTCACGGAACCTTGAACCCCGGCCCTGAATTGTGCGCTGGCGGTAGCTGCGAGCAGGAGCACAAACAAAGAACAGAGAACTGCGCGAAGAGAAACCAGGGTCTGACGCATGATTAAACCTCCTCAAAGGTGTGCGGAGCGTCGCAGCTCCAGTCAGATAGCAAGAGGACCACAGGATGCGCGGGTTTGAATCAAAAGCCAAGTAGACTCTTCGAGGGCCGCGCGAGCACGCAAATGACCGAAACAGGGCAGCTCGAACGACATCCGAGCCGTCTTCTCAATGACTTCTGTCGGGGGAAGGAACTGCGGGCAAAATAACACCTGCCCCTGAAAATTTCAATGGATATTTCCGGCAAGGCTCTGTTAAGCTAAGGGCCTCGATTCGACAGTTTAATTTTCTGCTGTTCCCCCAAAAACCGTGCGAGCTGGTAAGACTTGAAGGACAGGTTTCAGTCCTAAAGCTCGCCGGGACGGTTCCGATCTTGGCGTCGGGGAAGACTCTCAAACCCTTTCGCCGCGGCGAGCGCGAGCGCTTTACGGTTCGAGCCTTCGGTCTCTCATCACGCCGCCCGGCAGAGACGATCACAAAGAGGAAGGAAACATCCATGCGATACAAAAGAGCTTTAATGGTTCTCCTGCTGGTCTGTGCCGCGCAACTCATCGGCTGCGTCGGCGCGCCGACCCAACAACAGGCCGGCGTGAATTGTCCCGACAAGACGAAAAAGACGGGGCCTGTGAAGATCGGCTTCTCGATGGATACCCTGCAAGAGGAGCGCTGGCAGCGCGACAAAGAGCTGGTTGAGAAACGCGCCGCCGAGCAGGGCGCGCAGTTAAGCGTGACCGTTGCCAACGGCGACGACACGGCGCAGATCAATCAGGCAGAGAACATGCTGACGCGGGGCGTGGATGTCCTGATCGTCGCGCCGCACGACGGCGTGGTCGCCGCGAAGATCGTTGAATCTGCGAGGAAGCAATGCGTGCCGGTCATCAGCTATGACCGTCTGATCAGAAACGCCGACGTTGATCTTTATGTCTCACACCAGGTGGAGAAGATCGGCGAGATGCAGGCGCAATACGCGCTCGACCACGCGCCCAAAGGCAATTACGTTCTCATCGGCGGCTCGCAGACAGATAACAACGCGCTCCTACTGCGCAAGGGGCAGATGAATGTTTTGCAGCCCGCCATTGATCGCGGCGACATCAAGATCGTCACCAATCAGTTTGCGCGGGAGTGGTTGGCGAGCGAGGCGCTGCGCATCACGGAGGATGCGATGACGAAGACCGGCAATAACATTCAGGCGGTCGTCGCTTCAAACGACGGGACGGCGAGCGGCGCTGTTCAGGCCCTGGGACCGCTCGCCAGCAAGGTCGTCGTCACGGGCCAGGATGCTTCGCTGGATGCCGTGCAGCGGATCGTTGAAGGTCGGCAGAGCATGACCATTTACAAACCGATAAAGCCGCTCGCAGAGAGCGCAGTTGACTCAGCCATCAAGTTCGCGCGCGGCGAGAAGGTCGAAGCCAAAGACAAGATCAACAACGACAAGATAGACGTACCCTCTATCCTCCAAGAGCCACAGACGGTTGATAAGAGCAACGTGATGAGCACGATCATCAAGGACGGCTATCACAAGATGGAAGATGTTTACAAAAACGTCCCCAGAGACCAATGGCCTAAACAATAGTCCAGTGAGTCTGGAGTCTGGAGTCTGGAGTCAACAATGGCGACGTTCAAGAATCTCGAAGAGATTCAGGCTTGGCAGAAAGCGCGACAGGTGACTCGGATAATTTACGAGGTCACGACGGACGGGCCATTCGCCAAAGATTACGGCTTGCGCGATCAAACGCGGCGCGCCAGCGTTTCTATTATGGCAAACATCGCCGAAGGGTTTGGAAGGCGCTCCGATAAAGAGTTCGCAAACTTTCTGAATATGGCCCACGGCTCAATCTCTGAGGTTCAATCACATCTATATATCGCTCTCGACTTAAACTATATTGACCAATCTTCGTTCACGAAGTTGAATAATTTGCTGGACGAGGTTTCCCGAATGACTCTTGTTCTCGCGCAACACCTTCGAGCTTCAAAAATATGAGACTCCAGACTCCAGACTCCGGACTCCAGACTCTTTTGGAGATGCACAACATCACGAAGAGCTTTCCAGGGGTGCGTGCGCTCGACGGTGTCACGTTTGATCTCAGCGGCGGAGAGATTCACGCGCTCGTCGGCGAGAACGGCGCGGGCAAGTCAACGTTGATGAAGGTGCTCGGCGGCGTCTATCCGCACGGCAGTTACGGCGGAGAGATTCGCCTGAACGGCGAGGAGCGTCGCTTCAACAATGTCCGCGAGGCCGAACAAGCGGGCATCGCCGTCATCTACCAGGAGCTTTCGCTCGTCAAAGAGATGACGGTCGGCGAGAACATCTTTCTGGGTCGGGAGCCGCGCCGCTTAGGCTGTATTCGCTGGGATGAACTCTACAGCCGCGCGAGTCAGTTGCTCGGTGACCTGCATCTCAAGCTGGACCCGCGCGTGCCCGTGGGCCATCTCGGGATCGGGCAACAGCAGTTGGTCGAAATCGCCAAAGCGCTCTCTCAGGAGGCGCGCATCCTGGTGCTTGACGAGCCGACCGCGGCCCTGACCGCCGCAGAGGTCGAGACGCTTTTCGGTATCCTCAATAAATTGCGCTCGCGCGGCGTCGGCATGATCTACATTTCGCATAAGCTGGACGAAGTGTTTCGCATCTCAGACCGCGTCACGGCCCTGCGCGATGGGCGGACGGTCGGAACAGAGCCGACGAGCCAGCTTACCGAAGCTCGCGTCATCGCCCGCATGGTCGGGCGTGAGGTCGGCAACATCTTCCCCGAAGCGGACCACGAGCGCGGGACCACCGTTTTCGAAGCTCGCAACATCACTGTCGAAGACCCGAACGTGAGAGGGAAACTGCTCGTCAACGACGTGAGTTTCAGCGTGCGGCGCGGCGAAGTGCTGGGGATTGCCGGGCTGATGGGCGCTGGCCGCAGCGACCTTTTGATGGCGATCTTCGGGGCACACGCCGGACGCTTTTCGGGCGAAATCCTGGTCGAAGGCCGAGGGGTGCGTGTCGCGCGCCCTGCGGACGCCATCAGACACGGCATCGGCTTCGTCACGGAGGACCGCAAGCGCTTTGGACTCGTCCTGGATCAGACGATCCTCAACAACATGACGATTGCGGGGCTTCAGCATCTCGCCAAAGGCTTTATGACGGATGTCGAGGCTGAGGCCGAAGCGGGCGAGCGTTCGATGCGCGACCTGCGCGTCAAAGCTCCGACCGTCTTCACCGTCGCGGGCACGCTCTCGGGCGGAAATCAACAGAAGGTCGTGCTGGCGAAGTGGCTGCTGACGAATCCGAAGATACTTTTTCTGGACGAGCCGACGCGCGGCATAGACGTTGGCGCGAAACAGGAGATCTATGCGCTCATCAATCGCCTGGCGCGAGAAGGTCTGGCGCTCGTTCTCGTCTCATCGGAATTGCCCGAAGTGCTCGGCCTCTCGGACCGCGTTCTGGTTCTGCATGAAGGCCGCATCACCGGGGAGTTCAAGCGCACCGAAGCGACGCCCGAAACGGTCATGGCGTGTGCGACGGGACACAGCAAAACGCTGAACGCTGAATGATGAGCGATGAGTGAAGAACCAGTAATTGAAAAAGAGAAGCCTGACTTACGGGATCAACAAAAACCGCAAAGCTGCGCGAGGGATTAAAAACAGTTCATCGTTCATCATTCCGCGTTCAGCGTTTCAGCGAGGGAGAACATGAATCACGAAGTCACTCCTAACGAGCCTGCCATTGATCGCCCGCCGGTGACGGCGGATGTCGCGCCGCCGACCCTGAGTGCCGAGGGTGAACCGCAGACACGCATCGGAAGATTTCGCCTGCCGACCGAAAGCCTGCGCGCTTACACGATGCTCTTTGCGCTGATCGTCATCTGGCTCTATTTTCAGTGGGCGACGATTGACGCGGACCACCCTTACGGGCTCTTTCTGAGCGCCGTCAACTTCTCAAAGCTGCTTCAGCAGACGGTGGTGACGGGTGTGCTGGCGGTCGGGATGTTAATGGTGATCGTTGCAGGGCAGATAGATTTGTCCGTCGGGTCGGTCGTGGGCCTTGCGGGCGGCGCCGCCGCGATGATGCAGGGACAGGGGATTGTCCCGGCGCTCGGAATAGCGATTCTGATCGGCCTGCTGGTCGGCGCGCTGCACGGCTCTCTGGTCGCCTACGCGAATATTCCTGCTTTCATAGTCACTCTGGGCGGATTTCTAGCCTGGCGCGGGGTCGTCCTATGGCGCATGGGTGGAAAATCCATCCCCGTCGAACTCTACCTCTTCAAATCTATTGGTGAAGGTTTCGTCGCGCCCGTCGGCGGCATCGTGCTCGCAGCCATCGCTATTGCGGCAATTGTCTGGATCAATCTGCGCCGCCGCCGCTCGCGCCATCAACATGCCCTCGGCGCGCCAGGGCTTGCGGCCACACTCACGCGCATCATCATTCCTTCAATAGCCATCGTCGTCTTCGTCTATATGATGAACACACAGGGAGGCGTGCCGATACCTGTCTTTATCTTCCTGACGGTTGCTGTGATCGGAGCTTTCTTGACGCAGAACACGACGTTCGGTCGTTACCTGTATGCTGTCGGCGGCAACCCCGACGCGGCGCGCCTTTCTGGCATCAGCCTGCGCCGTCACATCCTCGCGGCCTTTTGTATCATGGGCCTGCTCAGTGGACTCGCTGCTCTAATCAACACGGCGCGTAACGGCAGCGCCGCGCCCAACGCAGGAAATTTGATGGAGCTGGACGCGATTGCCGCCTGCGTCATTGGCGGGACGAGCTTGATGGGCGGGCGCGGCACTGTCTTCGGCGCATGTCTCGGCGCGCTGATTATGGCGAGCCTGAATAACGGCATGTCGCTTCTAGACATACAGAATGAGGTCCAGATGATCGTCAAAGGCGCTGTGCTGGTCGCGGCCGTCGGCTTCGATATGCTCGGCAGAAAGCGCAGCTAATCTGGCCCGGCGGCGCGCGGCTGTCAGAATAGTCATTCGTCTATGGAACAAAAAGTCTCACGCCAGAACGCAAAGGCGCAGAGAGAAGAGGTCGCTAAGAATCTGCACAGCGCCCTCGCGTCCTTTGCGTCTTTGCGCCTTTGCGCGAGATTGCTGCTTTTTACAGTCCTCTTTTCATCAGCAACTTTGTTTGCTCAGACGACAAACAATCTCGCGCCGGGCGCGCCGGGCAAGGACGCGCACTGGGAGAGCGCTGGCAAAGAGGGCGTCGGAACAAGCGCGACGCTCGAATCGAAAGTCTGGTTCACCTTGCGCGACGGGGTCTTGACGGAGGTTTTCTATCCCACCCTAGACGCTCCGAACGTTCAGATGTTGCAGTTCATCATCGTCGGAGGCAAAGTCGAGACTGAAAGAGAAGATACGATACATTATCTTGAAATGCTTGACCCGCGAGCCTTATCTTTTCGTCAAAGAAATGTAGCCAAGAGCGGTTCTTACACCATCACCAAAACTTACGCTACAGACCCGAGGCGACAGACAGTTCTGATTGATATTCAGCTTGATAGCCGAGAGGCAAATAACGTTTATGTCTATTACGATCCATCATTGAATGATAGTGGAATGCACGACACCGCTTGGATGGAAGGCGACGCGTTGCTTACCGTTGACGGCGATAAAGCCTCGGCTCTCATCTCCAGCTCCGGTTTCGCTTATGAGGACGAGCCATTTAGAGATGTGCTAAAACCACAGGACCGGTCAAATGAAAAGGAGATTTCCAACGGCTACTCAGGTGTGAGCGACGGGCTGACGGAGCTAAAAAGGAACTGGAACAATGACAGCTTTACTCCTTACGCTCGTGCTATTGATGGAAATGTAGTACAGGTCGCCGCGCTCAAAGGTTTCAAGGGATCAAGCCCGGGGATAAAGCCTCATTGCACGCTCGCACTCGGTTTTGGAAAGACTCCAAAGGAAGCTCTCGAAAATGCGCGTGCATCTCTTGCCAAAGGTTTTTCTCGGATTCGACGAGAGTATGAGGCAGGCTGGCGTAAGTACATCGCGTCACTGCGCCATGTCGGACCAAAGTACCAGGCCCAATTCAATAAAGCCGCGATGGTCTTGAAAGCGCTTGAGGACAAAACCTATCGCGGCGCGATGATCGCCTCGCCTTCAACTCCCTGGGGCGGTGGTCCGAACGCTAATGAGCGCGGCGGCGGTGGCTATCACACCGTCTGGTCGCGCGACCTGTATCAAGTGGCGACGGCCTTTTATGTTATGGGTGACAAGGCCGCTGCGGACCGCGCGCTCAACTATCTTTTCAAGGTCCAGCAGAAGCCGGACGGCAGCTTTCCGCAGAACTCCTGGCTTGACGGTCGCCCCGCGGGCGGCGGCCTTCAGATGGACGAGGTTGCCTATCCTCTCATCCTCGCCTATCAACTAGGGCGCACCGATAAAGAGACCTGGACGAAGCACGTCAAGCCCGCCGCGGACTTCATCCTCCGCGCAGGTCCTGCGACGCCGCAGGAACGCTGGGAAGAGGAATCGGGCTATTCGCCTTCGACCATCGCCGCCGAAATCGCGGGGCTCGTCTGCGCCGCAGAGATCGCGCGCCGCAACCATGACGAAGCCTCCGCTAAAACATATCTGGCGACCGCGGACCGTTGGGCGAGCCAGGTTGAGCACTGGACGGCGACGACCAACGGCTCGCACGGCGATAAGAACTACTACATACGCATCTCCGACGACGATGACCCGAACGACGGGGCGTTGCTTGAGATCAACAGCAACGGCGGAACATACGACGAGCGCCTGATTGTGGACGCAGGGTTTCTGGAGCTGGTGCGCCTCGGCATCAAGCACGCGGACGACCCGCTCATCACGAAATCTCTCGCAGTCGTTGACAGGCTGATTCAGGTCGAGACGCCGAACGGCGCGGCCTGGTATCGCTACAACCACGACGCCTACGGCGAAAGAGATGATGGCGGGCGTTATGATGCGCGTGCGGGGCGCGGCAGGCTGTGGACGCTGTTGACGGGCGAAAGGGGGGAGTATGAGCTGGCGCGCGGGCGTCCCCGTTTGGCGCGACGGCGGCTTGATGCGATGATGAGTTTCGCCAACGAGGGTGGAATGATTCCGGAACAAATCTGGGACCATCGGCGAGGGCCGCGTTCAGAGTTCCGTTTCGGCGAGGGCACAGGCTCCGCAACCCCGCTCGCGTGGTCCATGGCTCAGTTCATACGTCTCGTCATTAATCTCGAAGCGGGACGAAACCTTGAGACGCCGGACATCGTGGCAACGCGCTATCTCAAACGATGAGCGGCAACCGAAGTGATGAAAGAATCGAGATGAAAGCACCCGACCCACAGCAAACAGAGAGCGAAAACGACCTCGTCATCGCAGCCGACCTCGGCGGGACAAACCTGCGCGCGGCCACAGTTGACCGCGCCGGGCGCATACACGAGCGCACCAAGCAGCACACGCCAAAGGCCGAAAAGGCTTCGGAAATCGTGCGGGTCATCGTGGCTGCGGCACGCGAATGCGAGCGCCGCTCGGAGGAGCGCGGCGGGCGGATTCGGGCCGTGTCAGTGGTTGTTCCCGGCACGGTGCGCGTCGAAGAGGGGGTGGTGACCAAAGCGCCGAACGTCCCCAGCCTCAACGGTTTTCGCCTGGCGGCTGCGCTCGAAAGCGAGTTGCAGTGGCCCGCAGTCTTAGAGAACGACGCGAACGCTGCCGCCGTCGGCGAGATGTGGCAGGGAGTCGGGCGCGGCCACAAAAGCATCATCATGATTACACTGGGCACAGGGGTCGGCGGCGGCATCATCCTCGACGGAAAACTCTGGCGCGGCATTGACGGCTCGGCGGGCGAACTCGGGCACATCGGCGTCGAGCCGTTCGGCGGTGTCGCCTGCACCTGCGGCAGTCGCGGCTGCCTGGAGGTCTATGCTTCGGCGACGGCAATTGTGCGTATGACGCGCGAGGCGCAGCCGCGCTACCCGAAATCGCCACTGCACCAGAGCGAAGATTTGACGGCGAAACAGGTTTACGAGAGCGGGCTCAATGGCGATGAACTGGCGGTCGAAGTCTTTCGCCGAATGGGAATTTACCTGGGGGTCGGGTTGGCGAGCCTCATCAACATCTTCAACCCGGAGATGATAGTCATCGGCGGCGGGGTCGCCGACGGCTGGGACCTCTTCATCTCCCACGTGCGCGAGCAGATTACGGAGCGCGCCTTTCAGGTCCCGGCGCGGCGCGCTCTCGTCGTGCGCGCCGAGTGCGGCGACGATGCAGGGATTTTAGGGGCGGCGCAGATCGCCTTCGCGCATCAGGGTGAATAGTGGAAAAATTTCACGCCAAGACGCAAAGGCGCAAAGGACGACATTTCTCTCTTTGCGCCTTTGCGACTTTGCGTGAGATTCGGTTCCGAGGATTGCTATGAACAGATCGCTTCTCTCTCTTTGCTGCCTGGCTATCGTTCTCTGCTCCGCGGGTGTTGAGGCGCAGGACTTCGTCAACGGGCTCGAACCCGTCGGACCCGTCTCCAGTTTCACCAGGAGCGGCTCGGCCGTCACCTTCAAATGTCAGGACGGGTCCGAGGTGCGAGTCAACATTCTGGCAGCCGATCTGGTCCGGGTGCGCGCCTCCTTCAAAAAGCCTCTGCCCGCGCGCGACCATTCGTGGGCGATAGCCAAAGAATCCTGGGAGGCAGTGCGCTGGGACCTGAAAGAGACGCCCGAGAGCGTCGTCATCTCGACCGCGGAGCTGGACGTTGTGGTCCGCCGCTCGCCGCTGCTCATAGAGTTCAGAGACGCGAAAACCCATCAGGTCATCAATCGGGACGAACGCCCGATGATGTATGACCCGAAGGGCCTTTTGTCTGGGATGATGTTCGACCCGAAGGCCGGACCCTTCGTCGCGGCCGCGAAAAAGCTCGGATTCGACGAGCACTTTTACGGCCTGGGCGAGAAGGCCGCGCGCCTCGATAAGCGCCGCGGCTACTTCGTCAACTGGAATTCAGACACGCCCGGCTACGTCGAAGGCCGGGACCCGATCTACCAGACCATCCCTTTCTACATCGGGCTGCAAAAGGGCGCGGCCTACGGCATCTTCTTCGACAACAGTTACCGCAGCTATTTCGACTTCGGCAGAAGCTCGCAAGCCTACGCCTCGTTCGGGGCCGAAGGCGGCGAGATGAACTACTACTTCTTCTACGGACCACAGATCAAAAAGATTCTGGGACGCTACACGGAGCTGACGGGCCGGATGCCAATGCCACCGATGTGGGCGCTCGGCAACCAGCAGAGCCGCTGGAGCTATTACCCGGACACGATGGCCGAAGAGGTCGTGCGCCAGTACCGCGAGCGGGACCTGCCGCTGGACGTCCTGCACCTGGACATTGATTACATGCAGGGCTACAGAGTCTTTACCTGGAACACGGACCGCTTCCCGGACCCGAAGGCTCTGACGGAGAAGTTAAAGCGGCAGGGCGTCAAAGTCGTCACCATCGTTGATCCGGGCGTGAAGTATCAGCCCCCAGCGAGCGTGGCGGGCGCTGCCGAGAGCTCTAAAAATCCGGAGCTCACGCCGCAGGACAAAAGCTACTACGTCTTCAATCAGGGCCTGGAGAAGAACTATTTTCAGAAGCGGCAGAGCGGGCAGCTTTTCATCCCGCGTGTTTGGCCTGGCGAGAGCGTCTTCGTTGATTTCACGCTCGGGGACGCGCGCCGCTGGTGGGGCGATCTGCACCGCGCCTACACGGACAACGGTGTGGCCGGAATCTGGACCGACATGAATGAGCCTTCCGATTTCGTAGACCAGACGGGCAAGAACCAACTGGACGTCGTCAGCCACGACGAGGGGGAGAAATCCACCCACGCCAAGAACCGCAACGTCTTCGCGCTGCTGATGGCGCGGGCGACTTACGAGGGGCTGGAGAGATTACAGCCGGACAAGCGCCCCTACGTCATCACGCGCGCAGCCTATGCTGGCATTCAGCGTTACTCTACGATGTGGACGGGAGACACGACGAGCACCTGGGAGACGCTCTCCTTGAGCATCCCTATGTTTCAGAGCCTGGGCCTCTCGGGCGAGGCGTTTGTCGGGAGCGACGTCGGCGGCTTCATCGGCCGCGGCAACGGGGAACTCCTGGTCCGTTCTTATCAGGTCAGTTTCCTCGCGCCCTTCTGCCGCAATCACAAGGTGATTGACGGCTACGACCAGGAACCCTGGCGCTTCGGGAAATATTACGAAGACATCATCCGCAAATATCTGAAGCTGCGTTACCGCCTGCTCCCCTTTCTCTACACGGTGCTCGAAGAGGCGCACCGGACGGGCGTGCCGCTTTTCCGCCCACTCATGTTGAACTACCAGACGGATTCCAACACGCTCAACCTCGACGACCAATTCATGATCGGCGAAGACCTCTTGGTCGCGCCCATTCTCCAACCGAACCAGACGAGCCGCATGGTCTATCTGCCCGAAGGCGTCTGGTACGAGCTGCACGGCGGAAAGAAACATACGGGCGGGACGATGGTCCGCGTGGATGCGCCGCTTGAAGTCGTGCCGATGTTCATACGCGGCGGCTCGATCATTCCGGAAGGACCGGAGATGAACTACGTCGGCGAAAGACCTTTCGACCCGCTATCGTTCTACATACACCCGGATGCAAGCGGACGCGCCGCGACGACTCTCTATGAGGACGACGGGACGAGCATGGCTTACAGGCGTGGCGTCTATCGCCGAACGCGCTTGAGCGTCGCGCCTTCCAGTAAGGGATTCGAGATTACGGTCGGCGCGGCGGAAGGCGAATACAGACCCGGCCGGCGAAAGCTCCTCTTCGTGGCCCCGTTTGACGCAGCCGTCAGAGAGGTGACGCTCGACGGCAAGCCGCTCGGCGCGGGCGGCTCGGACGGAAAATCAGTCGGCTATCACAGCGGCAAAGGTCTGGTCGGAATTGCGATTGAGGATGACGGACGCCAGCACAGGATTGTTATTAAGTAGGACAGGCATTCCTGCCTGTCAAAGCGTGCGCCAGCACGCTCATGGTTTTATTAAAAGTAGTATTCGCGCCGTGCGGCGCTCATGACAGACAGGAATGTCTGTCCCACTGACAGACAGGAATGTCTGTCCCACGACAGGCAGGAATGTCTGTCCTACATCTATGGTGAAACGCATCGGGGTTTTGACGGGTGGGGGTGATGCGCCGGGACTCAATCCGGCGATTAAAGGGCTGGTCTATCGCGCCTCGGAATATGGGATTGAGACGGTCGGGCTCTACGACGGGTGGCGCAGTCTGCTCGACCCTTTGATGGAGACGTTGCCGCTGGACCGCGCCAGGGTCAGGCGCTGGGATCGTGACGGCGGGACGAACCTGGGCTCATCGCGGACCAACCCGTTCAGGACGACGAACGAAGAGGGCGAGCGTGTGGACCGATCAACCGAAGTGATGAGGAATATCGAGCAGCTCGGTCTCGCGGCGGTCGTCGCCTGCGGCGGCGAAGACACCCTGGGCGTCGCCGCGAAACTGTCCGAGAAGGGAGTCGCCGTCGTCGGCGTGCCGAAGACGATTGATAAGGATTTGGCGGGGACCGATTACACGCTCGGCTTTGACACGGCGCTCAGGAACGTGACGGAAGTAATCGAGCGCTCGCGCACTCCGGCGGGCTCGCACGGCTGGGTCCAGGTGATCGAAGTGATGGGACGCCACGCGGGCCACCTGGCCCTGTGGGCGGGCGTGGCCGGGCAGGCAGACCTGATACTCATTCCGGAGCATCCGTTTCGTTATGAGAAGGTTTACCACCACCTGAAAGAGCGCTTGGGAGACGCGGCCGGTTACCCGCGCGACGAACAGCGCCCGCGTTATTCCGTGATCGTCGTCGCGGAGGGCGCTTACGCTGAAGATGGCGAGCTGATCACTGTTGATGATCGCCACGACGCATTCGGACACGCGCGCCTTGGGGGCATCGGCGAAGTCCTGGCGAAGAGGATTATGAGCGAGACGCCCTATGAAGCGCGTTCCGTGATGCTCGGCCACCCGCAGCGCGGCGGCTCTCCCTCGCCCGTGGATAGAATCATGGGCCTGATGTTCGGCGCACGCGCAGCCGACGCACTCGCCGCGGGCGAGTTCGGCAAGATGATCTCAGCGCGCGGCGTGGCCCCTGCTTGCGACCTCTCTTTAATAGACATCTCGTCCGTGCTCGGGCAGATCAATATCGTAGATGTCGAGCGTTACTACGACACGGACCGCTATCACCTGAAGGGAATCGGAATGTGAAAAGCAGTGGTCAGTGGTCGGTGGTCAGTGGTCAGTAAGTATTAGCTGAATGAGGCAGGGGTTATCAGTCAAGCATTCAGCTCATCTACCCTTAACCCACTGACCACTGACCACCGACCACTGACCACTACTTCCTAAAGTCTCCCGCCTTGATCACTGTAAATTTCGAGGGAATGATGTGGCGGCGCAGGGCCGCCTGGATTTCCTGGGGTGTGAGCGCGCGGATGCGCCGCTCAAGTTCGGCGTCCCAGTTGAAGGTTCGCCGCAGGAGAAGATAGGAGGCTAGTGTGTTGGCCAGCCTCGGGTCATCCCCACGTTGCAGTTGGCGCAGTTGGAGAAGCCCCGTTTTGGCAGCCTCGACCTCTTCGGTCGTGAAGCCGTCCTTGAGCGCCAGCTCAATCTCCTCTCGGAATGCGGCCTCAAGTCGCTGAAGATTCTGCGGCGCGTAGATGGCATGGAAGACAAATGAGCCGCCGTTGACGATTGCCCCGGCGTTGATGTTCGAGCCGAGTCCGTAGCTGATGCCTTCTTTACCACGGATGCGCTTGTTGAGACGCGAATCCAGTGTGCCTCCGAGCATGTAGTTGCCGACGAGCAGCGCCGGGAAGTCCTGGTCCGTTTCGCGAAGGTTCAGGTTGATGGCGGCGCGATAGACCGCGTTGGCCTTATCGGGCGTCACAATCGTCCTGTTAATCGGCGGAACGTCCCTGTAAACGAACTCGACCGGAGCGAAAGGGTGCGGGCTTCTCCATTTCCCGAAAAGATCTTCCACTAATTTCGTAATCTCTTTCTCGTCGAAATCTCCGACCACGGCGAGGCGCGCGTTCGATGCGCCGTAGAAATCTGCGTAAAACTTCCGTGCGTCAGCGAGCGTCACGGCTTTTGTATCCGCGAGTGATTCCTCAATCGTCGGCTGATAGCGCACATCTCCTTTCGGATAAGGATTCAGATGGCGCGCGAGCTCCTTCTGGGCGAGCGTCTCCGGGTCCGTTCGCCGCTGCTCGATCTCCGCCAGGGTCTGGAGCTTGATCTGCTCGAACACGCTCGGGTGAAACTGCGGCTCGCGCAAAATCTCCGCGACGAGTTTGAGTACTGCGGGCAGATTCTCGCGGACAGTGTCGAGCGTGAGCGTGGTCTTCGTCGGTCCGCTGGAAATGTTGAGGTGAGCTTTGAGCCTGTCCAACTCGTTTTGAATCTCCTGGCCAGAGCGTTTGAGTGTGCCGCTGATCAGGATTCCGCCGAGCAGGCGCGCGCTCGCCGAGCGGTTCAGCAAACTCTTCTCATCGCCGTAATAGAGCGTCAGCGTGGCGACGACTGTCGCGCCGCGCGTTCTCTTCGGCAGCAGCGCGAGTTTCATCCCCACAGGCAACTCGCGGCGCAAGGTGCGTGCCTCGATGTTTGCGGGCGACGGGTCAAACGCCTCGCCCGCGGTGACGCCCCCCTCCCCCTTGTAATCTTTGAGCATCGCCGCCAGCTCCTCGTCCGTGACCGTGGGGACTTCCGTATAGTCTGGCTTGTCCGTCGGGATGAAGATCGCCGAAGTGGTGTTCGAGGGCTTCAGATATTTCAGGGCGACGCGCTGCACGTCCTCCGGCGTCACTTTCCGCAAACGGTCGCGGAAGAGAAAGAAGAGGCGCCAGTCGCCCATGGCTATCCATTGGCTCAATTCAGTCCCGAAGGTCTCGACAGAGTTCAACGCCTGCTCGATGTCTTTCAACTCAAGCGTGCGCTCGCGCTCCAGCTCCTCTCTGGTGATGGGCCTGGAGGAGATTTCAGCTATCGTTTGCATCATCCCCCGGCGAGCTTCTTCGACGGAGTCCCCCTGACGGACTTCCGCCCCGAAGAAGAGGAAGCCAGGGTCACGAGCCTGTAACACATCCGCGATGATGCCGGTGGCTTTGCGCGTCTGAACCACGCTCTGGTACAAGCGACCGGCGGGCGTGTCCGCCATGATGCCCATGAGCAGGCGCAAAGGCGCGAAATCCGGGTGCGCGCCCGCAGGGAGGTGGTAGCCGAGCCCGGCGACCTGCAATCCGCCCGGACGGCGTATGACGACGACGCGCTCGCCGTCCTGAACGGGTTCCGTCGTGTAAATCTTCTGGAGTTTGCGCGCCGGGCGCGGGATCGCGCCGAAGGTCGTGTCAATCAGAGCAAGGGTTTGAGCTTCGTCAATCTTGCCGGAGATTACCAGGACGGCGTTGTCCGGCTGGTAATAAAGTTTGTAGAAAGCTTGCAGGCGCTCAATCGGCACGTTCTCGATGTCGGAGCGTGCGCCAATCGGAATCTTGCCGTAGTTGTGCCAGATGTATGCGGTCTGCAATCCACGCTGGAACATAATACTGATGGGGTTGTTCTCATTGCGCTCGAATTCATTGCGGACCACGGTCATCTCACTCTCAAGGTCCTTCTTCGCGATGAAGGAATTAATCATCCGGTCGGCTTCCATCTCCAGAGCCCATTTGAGATTCTCGGCGGTCGCCGCGAAAGTCTCGAAATAGTTTGTGCGGTCCATCTCGGTCGTCCCCTGATGAGTCGTCCCGTGTGCGACCAACTCCTGCAGGATGTTCGGGTGTTTCGGCGTCCCCTTGAAGAGCAGGTGCTCCAGGAGGTGGGCCATCCCTGTCTCGCCGTAATTCTCGCGCGACGAGCCGACCAGGTAAGTGACGTTGACGGTGATGGTCTGCTTCGTCCCTTCCGGGAAGAGAAGCACGCGCAGGCCGTTCGGGAAGCTGTATTCTGTGATACCTTCAACGGAAGCGACGCGCTGGACGCCCCGCGGCAGCTCAATGGTTTGGACGCTCCCATTGAGCTTCCGGGCGGCTTGGGAGCGGGCCGGAGCAAAGGGAGCGCTCAAGGAAAAGAGCAGGAGCGCGAGCGCCGCGTGTCGAGATAGTTTACGTAAGGTCATCATACGGGGCCTCGCGGACGGGTTTGCGTTAGCCGGCGCGAGCGCAAAAGAGAGCGGGTATCCGGCTAACCCTTAGGGGCAATCAACGAAGCGCGCCGCGAAGAGGCGAGCGCGTCGCTTGCAGGAGACGGGCTATACCAGATGTCCGGGATGAATAACAAGAGGTTTTTCGTCGAAGGCTGAATGAAAAGATGAGAGAGATTAACTGGGAAGAGGTCAGACGGGATTTCCCCGTGACCGAGCGGATAACGTATCTGAACAGCGCGGCGGCCGGACCCGTTTCGCGTTTCGTGCGCGATGCGGCGTCACGCTTTTATCTGGAGATGATGGAAGAAGGAGACGCACGTTGGGACGAATGGCTTGAACGGCGGGAGGCTGTCAGAAGACGCGTCGCGGAGTTCATCAACGCCGAGCCAGAAGAGATAGCGTTCACCATAAACACTTCGTCCGGCATGAACCTCATCGTGGACGCGCTCGCCGGCAGGGGCGATGTCGTCTCCTGCGGCCTGGAGTTCCCGGTCTCAACAATAACTTGGCTTCACAGGGGCGTCCGCGTCCGATTCGTGGAGCCGGTCGGGGGAGAGCTACGCGTCGAGGATGTCTTAGGAGCGTTGAAGAATGAGCCGGGCACGATCTGTCTCAGCCACGTCCAATACTCGAACGGTTTTCGTGTGGACCTTGAGGAGTTGGGACGAAGCAAGGGGGCGCACACGCTCGTCATCAACGCCAGCCAGTCGGCGGGCGCTTTCCCCCTTGACGTGAAGCGAGCGGGGATTGATGCGCTCTGCGCGACGGGGCACAAGTGGATGCTCGCGGGCTACGGCTCGGGCTTCGTTTATCTCAGCCGGAAGCTGCTGGACGAAACGCGCCCGGGCAGTATCGGCTGGATGAGCGTCGAAGAGCCTTTCGCGGATCAGAACCGAGAAATCCATCTGAGAAATGATATGGGCGCGCGCGCGGAACTCGGCTGCCCGCACTTCGCAGGTATCTTCGCGCTCGGCGCGTCCGTTGATTACCTGATGAATCTGGGAAGAGAGAACATAGAGCGGCGCGTCCTCGCGCTCAATAGTTATCTGACCGCGCGCCTCATTGAAGAAGGCTGGCCTGTGCTCTCGCCTTTGCGCGCCGAAAGCTTCCGCTCGGGCGAAACGCTCGTCGGCATCGAGCGCCCGAAGCGCGCCGTCGTTCACTTGGCCGAACGCCAGATCGCTGTCACGGAGAAACCGGAGGGCATACGCGTCAGCACACACTTCTTCAACAACGAAGCCGACATCGAACGCCTCATCGAAGCGCTGAACGAGCTGCGAAGAACGGGCACCGATTGACACCGGGCTGAAAGACAATCGTGACTGTTGTTCAGAGAAAATTATCAAACACCTTCAGAAGCTTTTTCGATTCGGAAAAGTCCAGCGGCATTCTGCTCATCATCTGTACGGCGGTTTCGCTTCTGCTTGCCAATTCAAATACGGGCGCAAGCTATCTGGGATTCTGGCATGTGTCTGTCGGGGGGATGAGCGTCGAGCATTGGGTTAATGACGCGTTGATGGCGGTTTTCTTCCTGCTCATCGGTCTGGAACTGGAACGCGAGCTTTATAACGGCGAACTCTCGGATTTCAAAAACGCGCTGCTTCCTATTTTCGCGGCAATCGGCGGCATCTGTGTGCCAGCCCTGATTCATTTCGCTCTTAATGCGGGAACGCCGACGCAAGCCGGAGTCGGTATCCCTATGGCGACCGACATAGCCTTTGCCCTGGGCGTCCTCTCGCTTTTGGGGCGCAGCGTTCCTGCCTCGCTGAAGGTTTTTCTGGCTGCGCTGGCTGTGATGGACGACCTGGCGGCTATTATCGTCATCGCCGTTTTTTACACGGCGCAACTTTCGATTGCCTATTTGGTCGGCGCGCTTGCCGTCTTTGTATTGCTCGTCGTGCTGAATCGTTTCGTTCGCGTGATGTCGCTCTTTCCTTATCTGATTGGCGGCGCACTGATGTGGTTTTTGATGCTCAGGTCAGGCGTCCACGCGACGATTGCCGGAGTGTTGCTGGCATTTGCGATCCCGTTTTCCGCCAAGGAGGACGACGAAACTTCGCCTTCGCACCGCCTCGAATGTTTTTTGCAAAAACCCGTCGCTTTCATCATTCTGCCGATTTTCGCGCTGGCGAATACTGGCATCGTCATCGGCACGGGTGGAGAGCAGAGCTTATGGAGCGCGAACAGTTTTGGCATCTTCGGTGGTTTGGTCCTGGGCAAGCCTCTGGGCATTACGATATTGAGTCTCCTGGCCGTTGCCATTGGCGTTTGCAGGCTCCCGCTTGATTTGAAATGGCGACACATTCTGGGCGCAGGGCTTTTGGGCGGGATCGGCTTTACGATGTCAATTTTTATAACCAATCTGGCTTTCGCCGAAAATGCGCAATTGATAAACGCCTCGAAGATGGCAATTCTGCTGGCTTCACTTATGGCGGGAACGATCGGTTTTCTGTGGCTCAAGTTATTCGGCAAGCCCGCAGCATCGGATGCGGATACGGACACAATGGATTTTCACGCCACCGAAGTGTAAACGGCGAAGACGACTAACTCTTCTGCTGAATTCAAAATTCAAAACTCAAAATTCAAAATTGGACTAAGCTCGCGCGCTTCGTTTGCGTTTCTCCACGGGCGGTTTGGCCTTGCGCTGCTCGGCAGGTTTCGGCGCTTCGGGGGTGAAATGTTTTTTGCACAGGAGCGTGAAGGTCTGGCAGATGGGGGAGTCGTAATCGCCCGCTAACTTGGCGAGGCCCAACTCCCAGTTGATCTGCGCTCCTTCGATCCACCACGCGACGAGCGTTCCGCGCGCGATCTCTTCGCGCACAGAGCGCAGCGGGATGATGCCGACGCCCATGTCCTCTTCGACCATACGCTTGATCGCCGCCTGGCGGCTCAGCTCCATCGCGACCGTCGGCTGCACTCCGGCCTCTTCGAACAATCCGTCAATCAGGCGGCGCGTGTTACCGCCGCGCTCGCCCAGGATCAACTTCTCGCCCGCGAGCGTGAAGACGCTGACGACGCGCTGCTTCGCCAGGCGATGGCGTGGGCTGGCGATGACCACCAGCTCGTCGCGGCTCAAAACTTCCGTCTGAATGCCGCGCGCTTCCACCGGCAGGGAGACGAAAGCCATGTCCAGATCACCCGCGAGGATCTGACGGACCAGGGCCTGGCTCGTCCCCGAAACGATCGTTATTTCCGCGCGCGGGTGACGCTCGCGCAGCTCTCCCAGAATTTGCGGCAAAGGGTCCGCGCTGACCATCGCCGACGCGCTCCCCACACGAAGTCGCCCGCGCTCGGCCCCTGCGAGTTCAGCGATCTCGGCCACGGCGGCGTCATGTTCGCGCAGGATTCTTCGCGCGCGTTCGAGCAGGGCTTCGCCTGCCTCCGTCAGCAGGACCCTGCGTGGTGCGCGGATAAAAATCGGAGCGCCCAGCTCGATCTCCAGTTGCCGAATCTGCATGCTGATGGCCGCCTGCGTGATGTGCACACGCTGCGCCCCGGCAGTGAACGTCCCCGTCTCGGCAATCGCCGTAAAAGCTCTCAGTTGTCTGATCTCCATAGGCGCTTTCGTTATCAGTGATGGTTATCGCGTGGATAAAATCTTTTAGTTTCTATTATGAGACGGCACTGACTATAATCGAGGCCGTAGGATTGTGGCAACAGTCTTCGTGCCGCAAAATGTTTGAAGGCGAGTAATGAAAGAGAAGTCAAAGATCAAGAATTTTATGTCTCCCCATAGAATTCATGGCCGCGAGCTTGTGCTGGGCGTTGACGGCGGGGGCACAAAGACTCACGCCATCATCACCGACTCGAATCAAAGAATTCTGGGCGAAGGCACTGCCGGCCCGTCGAATCCTTTGCGCGTCGGTGTCGGGAGCGCGGCGGCCGCCATCCGCGAGGCTGTGGACCGCGCCTGTGCTGAAGCGCGCGTGCAGCGCGCAGACATTGTCGCGGCGGAGATAGGTCTGGCCGGCGTCAGGCGCGGGGACCTGCGCCTGCGTATGCGTGAGGCTTTGACAGGATTAGGGATTCATTCAATCGAGGTGGTGACGGACGCCGACATTGCCCTGTTCGGCGCGACCGACGGCGAGCCTGGATTGGTTATCATCGCCGGGACGGGATCAATCTGCTGCGGCATCAACGGACAGCGGAAGCATCTGTGCGCGGGTGGCTGGGGGCCGCTGGCCGGAGACGAGGGGAGCGGCTCGTGGATCGCGCGCAGGGCCCTACAATCAATCGCGCGCGCCAAAGACGGACGCAGCCCCGAAACAGTCCTGGCCGCTTCGGCCTGCTCTTATTTCAATGTCACGACGACAGACGATCTTCTCTTCGCCATCTACGCGCCGGGCATGACGAATGACCGCATCGCGGGTTTCGCCCGGCACGTCATAGAGGCCGCGCGGGACGCCAGTGATGAAGTGGCGCATGAGATAGTCGAAGCCGCTGGGCGCGAGCTCGGAATTGCCGCCGCCGCAGTGATACGTAAACTGCGTATGGGGCGCGAGCGGTTCCAGGTGGCTTACGTCGGGGGTGTCTTCGCCGCAGGCGATCTCCTGCTGGACCCTTTGCGAGAAGAGGTCCAGCGCATTGCGCCCAACGCATTTTTCGCCCCGCCGCAACTGGCCCCGGCCGTCGCCGCCGCACGCATGGCGCGCGAACACTTGCACAGATTGCCCGTCGCAGTATAAAAGCAGTGACAAGTGACAAGTGACGAGTGACAAGCAAAACGCTTTCTCTCGTCACTTGTCACTTGTCACTTGTCACTTTTTTTATGTCCATTCCGCTGACAGAGCAGGAGAATCCGCGCACGGCCGGGATCAGCTCGTTGCCGACTGAGGAAGTGGTGCGTTTGATGAACGAAGAGGACGCGCGCGTGGCTTCGGCAGTGAGTGCTGTGCTGCCGGAGGTGGCGCGGGCCGTGGATGCGATTGCCGGAAGACTGCGCGACGGCGGTCACCTCTTCTATGTGGGGACTGGAACGTCTGGCCGCCTCGGCGTGCTGGATGCAGCCGAATGTCCGCCGACGTTCGGCGTCTCGCCCGAGTTGGTACAGGGGATTATCGCAGGAGGTTACGACGCGACTTACCGCGCGGTCGAAGCATCGGAAGATGACCGCGAGGCGGGCGCGCGTGACCTGGACGCGCGCGGCGTGACGAAGCTGGACGCAGTCGTCGGCATCGCCGCTTCGGGGCGCACGCCTTACACCATCGGCGCGGTCGAGCACGCGCGCTCCCTGGGCGCGTTCACGGCGGCGGTCACGTGCGTGCCCGATTCCGAGATCACGCGCGCGGCTGAAGTCAACATCGTCGCGGCGGTCGGGCCAGAGGTGATCGCAGGCTCGACGCGGCTCAAGGCCGGGACGGCGCAGAAGATGATTCTCAACATGCTCTCGACGGCGACCATGATTCGGCTCGGCTACGTCACTGGCAACCGGATGACGAATCTTTTGACGCGGAACGTGAAGCTGCGCGCCCGCGCCGTGCGGATTCTCGCAGCGGAGACCGGGCTGGACGAGCAGGAAGCAAGCGCGCGCCTTGAGACGGCGGGCGGGGATTTGCGCTCGGCGCTCGTCATGACCCGGACGGGCTGCGCGCTTGAAGAGGCCGAGCGCGCGCTCGCCGAAACAAATGGCGTCGTTCAACGTGCGGTTGAGTCCCTTATGGGTGAACGCGCAGCAAACGAATCACAAATTTGAAGAGAATGCATGATTCGCATTTTGCGGGTCCGTCCGCCGCGTTAGCGGCCAGCTGAATTTAGCCCGGCCTTGATGGTCTTTGAATGATTGATTAGGTAATAACTTTGTCAGTACCGCCTGCGGTAGCGGGCGGGTAAATGTTGCCCAGACCCGCCCGCTACCGCAGGCGGTACTGACCAGCCGTCGCATCTCAGCCGGAAGAGTTATTACCCAATCTAATCGTCAAAGACCATCAAGGCCGGGCTAAATTCAATGGCTGCTACGCAGCCGGGTTCTGCGCAATATTTCCATCTATTGAGAAATTGATAAAGGAAAGAGGAGACCTAACAACGCTTGATACAAGGTGAGGCGGATTCAAACGCTGGCGGACTAAATTGTTTTCATCCTCTTGTAAGAGACGCGCGCGCCGTGCTCTTCGACGCGGGCGGGACGCTGGTTCACCCCGACTGGAATAGAATCGCGCGCGTGGCAAGGGCCGAGACGGGGCGCGAATTCACACACGCGGAGATGCGGCGCACGCTTTATGAAGCGCTGCGCGCCGTGGACGCCAGGCTTTCGGAAGAGCAGGCCCGCGCCGCCGCGCACACGCGGCAACCCGGATGGCTGTTCCGTGACATGTTCTGCGCCCTCGGAGTTGATGAAGAGGCTTGCGAGCGCATGGCTCAGCCGATGCTCGCGCTGCATAATGAGCGCCATCTCTGGTGTGTGCCGGACAGCGATGCGCCGCGCGTCATCGCCGACCTGAAACGGGCGGGCCTGCGAGTCGGCGTCATCTCGAACACGGAAGACGGGCGGGCGCGGGAGACCGTCGAAGAGGTCGTCGGGCAGCTGGACCTGCTAGTGGATTCACACCTCGTGGGGCTCAGAAAACCGGACGCCGCTATTTTTCACCACGCCCTCGAAGAGTTGAAAGTCGCGGCGCGCGAGGCCGTTTACGTGGGCGACTCGTACGGCCACGATGTCCTCGGCGCGCAAAGCGCGGGCCTCCGCGCGATCCTGCTCGACCCTCTGGACTTTTACGCGGAGAGCGACTGCCCGCGCATTCATCAGCTAAAGGAATTGACAGAAGATGCCGGATGCTAGATGCTAGACGCCATCCGGTTCTGCATAGACTAATCGTCTGACGTCCGACATCCGGCATGAAACCGCTCGATCTCGTCATCATCTTCGGTTACCTGATCGGCATCGTCCTGATCGGCACCTGGTTTGGCCGCAAGCAGGAGACGACGCGCGACTATTTCTTAGGCGACCGCACGGTCCCCTGGTGGGCCATCGCCGCCTCAATCGTCGCCACAGAGACCTCGACCATCACCTTCATCTCGGTCCCCGGCATCGCCTATGCCATCAACGGCAATTTCCAGTTTCTGCAACTCGTCTTCGGCTACATGCTGGGACGCGTGGTCATCTCTCTTCTTTTTATCCCGTCCTATTTTCGCGGCGAGTTGCTGACGGTCTATCAGCTTCTTGATCGCCGCTTCGGCGGGAAGATCAAGATGCTGGCAGCCTCGCTCTTCGTCCTGATGCGAAACATCGCTGACGGTGTCAGACTCCTGCTGACGGCCTTCGTGCTCGCCGCTGTTTATATCTCTTTCCAGCCGGGCACGAATCAGGAGATGCTAATTATTGGCTCAGTGATCCTGCTCGGCGTCGTGATGATTATCTTCACTTACTTCGGCGGGATGGAGGCCGTCATCTGGATTGAGGTCGTGCAGCTCGGCATCTACATCGCCGGGGCAATCGCGGCAGCCGTTGTTTTAATTAACTCAACCGAGGGGGGATTAAGCACGGCGTTGGCGGCGGGCGGCGAGTACGGCAAGTTCAGCCTTTTTGATTTCTCGTTGGATTTCACAAAGAAATTTACTTTCTGGGCCGGTCTCATCGGCGGCTGCTTTTTAACGATGAGCACGCACGGGACGGATCAATATCTGGTTCAGCGTTACCTCTGCACGGATCGACCGCGCCGCGCGGCAGCTGCACTCCTGACAAGTGGCGCAATCGTGCTGGCGCAATTCATCGGCTTCCTCTTCATCGGTGTACTGCTCTTTGCTTTCTATCATCCGTACACAGACGCCGGCTACAACGCGCTCGCTACGGACACGGCGACGCTGCCTATCGGCGGAGTGTTTCAAAGGGTCAACGGCGATCAAATCTTTCCAGACTTCATCACCCACCATATGCCGTCGGGCCTTTCAGGATTAGTGGTCGCGGCCATCTTCGCCGCCGCCATGTCTTCGTCACTCAACTCTATTGCGGCCACGGCAGTCAATGACCTCTACAAACCATTCAGGCCAAACCGCAGTGACAAGCATTACTTTAAAGTCTCGCACGTGTTGACGCTTTTGTGGGGCGCTGTGCAGATCGGGGTTGCGCTCTTGATGCGTCGCGGAGGGCGTTCGGCCCTTGACGTGGCGCTCGCGGTCGCTAGTTTAATCAATGGCCCCGTCCTCGGCGTCTTTCTCGTCGGCACGTTCTTACGGCGCGTGAGCGAGCCGCCCGCGCTCATCGGTATGGTCGCCAGCATCGCCTTGATGCTCTACGTTTCCTTCGGGACGAAGATCGCATGGACGTGGTACGGAGTGATCGGAAGCATGGTTACGTTTTTAGTTGCCTGGGCTGTGAGTTTCGCTTTCGCGCCTGCGCCTAAAGAGCGGCGGGATCAATTAGCTCCAGGCGATGCAAGCGAAGCACTCTTGCCTGGAGGGGAAGCATAAAAGATGACTCGAAATCGCAACGAAAAATTCTCGCGCGTGATGATCAGCCTCTGCGTTCTCTCTGCGCTCATGCTGTCACCGCTGAAGGCAGTGAGCAGTGGGCAGTGGGCAGTGGGCAGTAAAAGCAAATTCCTGACCACTCCCAACCGTCTGTTGCCAGGCACGGAGTACCCGCGGCGTCCGTCCAAGGATGCTCTGAAGTGGGCGGACAATGAACTTAAGAAAATGTCGCTTGACGAGAAGATAGGGCAGCTCATCTCCGTGGGCATCAACGCCACCTTTCTCAACCGCGAGAGCGAGGCCTACAAGACTCTGCGCCGCCAGGTCGAAGATAATCACGTCGGTGGGATCATCCTGTTCGGCAGCCCCGTCTATGAATCGGTCGTCCTGGTCAATCACATGCAGGGCCACGCTCGCCGGCCTCTTCTAATCTCCGCAGACCTGGAGCGTGGGGCCGGAATGAGATTCTTCGACACGACCGATCTGGGGTGGGTCATGGCGACCGGCGCGACGGGCAATCCGGATTACGCGCGGCGCATGGGCGAGATTACCGGACGCGAGGCACGCGCGCTCGGCGTCCAGCACATACTGGCCCCGGTCGCGGACGTCAATAACAATGCCGCCAACCCTGTCATCAACGTCCGCTCTTTCGGCGAAGACCCGGCGGACGTCGGGCGCTACGTCGCGGCCTTCATCAAGGGGGCGCAGGACGAAGGCGTGATCGCGACGGCCAAGCATTTTCCGGGACACGGCAACACCGCCACCGATTCACATCGCGGCCTTCCCATCATCAATTTCTCGCGCCCGGACCTGGACCGCATCGAGCTGGTCCCGTTTCGCGCTTCGGTCGAGGCGGGCGTCGGCTCCGTCATGGTCGGGCACATAGCCCTGCCGCAAATTGACGCCACGCCCGTGGCCCCTCTTCCGCGCTCACAAAAAATCAGGCCCGTTGATACCACGGAGGCCGAAGAGATCATCACCGAGAGCAGCACGATGCCGGCGTCTCTTTCGCCGAAGGTCAACGGGATACTGCGCAACGAGATGGGATTCGACGGGCTGATCGTCACGGATGCGCTGAGCATGAGCGGCCTGACAGTCTATTTCACGCAGGAAGAGGCGGGCGTGCGCGCCCTGCTTGCGGGAGCCGATATGCTCCTGAAGCCTGCGGACGTTGACGCCTGCATCCGCGGCTTGCGCGAAGCCGTGCGCTCCGGGAGAGTCACGGAAAAACGTGTCGAAGAATCCGCCCGCCGTATCCTCGCGGCGAAGTATGATCTGGGGCTGATCAAACAGCGCATCACTCCTGTTGATGATGTTGACCGCGTGGTCTCCGCGCCGGAAGCTCTGAAACTCGCGCGCGAGATAGCGGAGCGCGCCATCACGCTCGTACGCAACGACGGGGGACACCTCCCCATCAGCAGCCTGCGCCCCGACGCGCGCATCTTCAATCTGGTCATCACGAACGGCGACGATTGGCGATGGATCGCCAACCCGTTCGTCAACGCCATGGCGCGCTCTGGAAGGCGCGTCGAAACGCTTACTCTGGATGAACGCTCCTCCGAGGCCGAAGTGCAGAAGGCCATCGAGCGCGCCGGGGGCGCTGACCTGGTTATCGCTTCGCTCTACGGGCGCGTGCGGACCGGACAAACCAATAGCATCGGCCTGCCCGGACCGGGCACGCGTGCTTTGAGCACGCTGCTGGAGCGCAATGCGCCCGTCATCGGCATCAGTTTCGGGAACCCGTATCTGCTTCAGGGCTTCCCGACGATGAAGACTTACATCGTCGCTTACGGCGACATGCCCGCGCTGCAACAGGCCGCCGCACGCGCCGTGCTCGGCGAGACTGACATCACCGGGAGACTCCCGATCACGCTGCCTTCGCTCTACGCGCGCGGCACAGGCATTCAGATGAAAGCTGTCAAGAAGCAGACGGCGGAACTTACCAATAAATGAGAACAGGTCGTCTTCAATCTGAGCGGGTATCAAAGGTGACCGTCAGCACCTCTGCGCTTATCCTGCTCTTTGCTTTCACGCTTCAAGCCTTCGCAGTCCATTTACCCGTCGCCGCGCCAGCCGCAGTCGGGATGTCCGCCAAACATCTAGCCAACATTGACGGGGCGGTCGCGGATTCAATTGCGAGGCATGAACTCCCCGGCGCGGTCGTTCTGGCCGCGCGCAAAGGCCGCGTCGTCTGGCGCAAGGCTTACGGCTCGCGCGCTCTTTTGCCAGCTCGCGAAGCGATGACGGTTGACACGATCTTCGATCTGGCGAGTTTGACGAAGGTCGTCGCCACTGCGACGAGCATCATGATCCTGGTCGAGCGCGGGCGGTTGCGCCTGAGCGATTCCGCATCGCTCTATCTGCCGGAGCTGAAAGGCGAGTCGCGCGAGCGCGTCACCATCGAGCACCTACTGACGCACCGTTCGGGCTACGCGCCCGACTTCGATTTGAGCGAAAAGTGGAGCGGTTATGACGAGGCCATGAAGCGCCTGGCGACGGAACCACTGCGCTCGCCGCCAGACACGCGCTTCGTTTACAGCGACATCAACTACATCGCGCTCGGCGAGATTGTCCATCGCGTGAGCGGGATGATGCTGGATGAGTTCGCGCGCAAAAATATTTTCGAGCCGCTCGGAATGAGCGAAACGGGTTTTCGCAGAAGAGGTGAAATAACCTCTCTCGCAGTTCAGCGCAACGATCAAGCTTACATTTCGCGAATCGCGCCGACTGAGACAAGGCGCGCCGCCGGAAATTATCTCGGCGGGACTGGGGACAAAACTGCCGAGGGCGAAAGGTGGCTGCGCGGCGAGGTCCATGACCCGACCTCTTTCCGAATGAATGGTATCGCAGGGCACGCCGGGCTCTTCTCGACCGCGGACGATCTGGCTATTTATTGCCAGATGATCTTGAACGGCGGGCAGTATAACGGCGTCCGCATCCTGAGCCCTATGAGTGTGGCGCTGATGACGAGGCCGCGCGTCGTGACTGAAGAGGGCGGGGCGCGCGGCCTGGGCTGGGACCTCGCCACGACCTTTTCGACCAATCGCGGAGACCTCTTCCCGCTCGGCTCTTTCGGACACACGGGCTTTACAGGCACCTCCCTCTGGCTTGACCCCGCGAGCGAAACTTTCGTCGTCTTTCTCTCGAACCGCGTGCACCCGGACGGCAAAGGCGACGTCGGCAGCCTTCGCGGTCGCGTCGCTTCAATCGTCGCGGCCTCCGTCACGGACGCGAAAGTGGAACAGGCGCGCGAGCAATCTGTGCGCTTCTCTTCGGAAGTCTTAACGGGAGTCGCGCGCCTCTCCGGTAGAACAACGACGGCGACGCTTGATCCGCCGAATGATGCGGAGGTCCTGACGGGGATTGATGTCCTCGCGCGGGATAATTTCAAAGAGCTGACGGGAATGCGCGTCGGGCTGGTGACGAATCATACGGGGCGTGACCGCGCAGGAAGACAGACGATTGATGTTCTGCACACGGCCCCTGGCGTGCGGCTCGTCGCGCTCTTTTCGCCTGAGCACGGGATACGCGGACTCGCGGACGAAAAAGTCTCTGACTCGAAAGACGAAAAAACGGGCCTGCCGATCTATTCGCTTTACGGCGAAACGCGCCGCCCGAAGCCCGAGCAGTTGAAAGAGCTGGATGCCCTGGTCTTTGATATTCAAGACATAGGCGCGCGCTTCTACACATACATCTCCACGCTCGGCTACGTGATGGAAGAAGCGGCGCGCGCGCGCGTTCCTGTCTTCGTCCTGGACCGCCCGAACCCGATAGGCGGCACCGAAGTCGAAGGCCCTGTGGCGGATGGCGACAAACTCTCTTTCATCTCTTATCACAGAATCCCTGTGCGGCACGGGATGACTGTCGGCGAGCTGGCGCGACTCTTCAACGAGGAGCGAAAGATAAATTGCGACCTGCGCGTCATCAAGATGGAGAACTGGCGGCGCGGGATGTGGTACGACGCGACGAATCTCACCTGGGTCAATCCTTCGCCCAACATGCGCAGCCTCACAGAGGCCACACTCTATCCTGGCGTGGGCCTGCTTGAGACGACGAACCTTTCTGTCGGGCGCGGCACGGACACCCCTTTCGAGGTCATCGGCGCGCCGTGGCTCGACGGCCGACGACTCGCAGCCTATCTCAACAATCGGAAACTCTCGGGCGTGCGTTTCGTCCCCCTCAGGTTCACGCCGAAATCATCCGTCTTTAAGAATGAGGAGTGCGGGGGCGTGAACATCATCGTCACGGACCGCACGCGGTTTCGTCCCGTACAGGTGGGCCTGGAGATTGCCGTCGCCTTGAGACGTCTCTACCCGGGGGACTGGAAGGTCGAAAGTTACTCGCGCCTGCTCGTCCATGGCGAAACGCTCGAAGCGGTCAAGCGGGCCGACGCTCCGGAAGAGATCGCGCGTCTCTGGGCGGACGGTCTCTCGGAGTTTCGCCGCGCGCGCGCACGCGCTCTGCTTTATAGATAAAGGTGAGGGCGGTGTTATGTCTGGAACGCTCTCCACACCGACCTCTCTTGAGATACCCTTCTCGGCGAACGATCTTCTGCGCGCTCTGCTTTCGCTCCCAACGCGCCGTCAACTGAGCATCCTCGATAGCTGCGGCGCGCGCGACTCCTCCGAGCACTTCCTCATCGCGGGTTTCGACCCTTTCGAAATAATCGAGGCGCGCGCCTCAGTCGTCAACATCATTCGTCGCGGGGATGAGCGCGTGCGCACTGTAAATGGCAATGCGCTCGAACTGCTCGACGGGCGCCTTCGTGAGCTGCGCGCGCACGCGGTCCCGAATCTGCCCGTGGCTGGGGCCTGCATTGCGACCATCTCCTACGACCTGGTCCGCAGCCTGGAGCGGTTGCATCTGCGTCCCCAGCGCCGATTGCACGATGAGCCCGACCTGTATCTTGCTTTTTACGACACACTGATCGTTCATGATTATGAGAACGGAAGAACCTGGATTGTCGGCACCGTTGGACGTGAGCGATTGGAGGAAACTCTCGCCGTCCTTGACGAAGCGCTCGCCCGCGCGAGCGGGGCAGTGGATTTAGAGTCGCACACGCCCTCTGTACAGACAATCAAATCCAATCTGACGCGCGACCGCTACATCCGCGCGGTTCAAAGAATCAAGAAGCATATCGCTGCCGGGGACATTTATCAGGCCAATCTCACACAGCAACTCACCTGCACGCTCTCTGCCGGGAGCAATCCTGAAACCATCTTCCTGCGCCTGAGGCGCGATCACCCTGTCCCGTTCGCGGCCTTCGTGCGGCGGCGCGATGACGTAGTGGTCAGCGCGTCGCCGGAAAGATTCTTGCGCGTGCGTGCGCGCGGAGGCCACCGCGTCGTCGAAGCCTGGCCGATTAAAGGGACGAGACGGCGCGGACGCACACCGGAAGAAGACGAGCGCTTACGCGCGGAACTTTTAAGGAGCGAGAAGGACCGCGCTGAGAACATCATGATTGTGGACCTGGCTAGAAACGATCTGGGCCGCGTCTGCCGCTACGGTTCAATTCACGTCACGGAGCTCTGCGCTTTGCAGGAGCATCCGACGCTCTTTCACCTGGTCTCGAAAGTGCGCGGGACGCTGCGTGATGACGTGGGGGTGAGCGCGCTCGTCGGCGCGGCCTTCCCGTGCGGCTCTATTACGGGCGCGCCAAAGATTCGCGCCGTCGAGATCATCGCGGAGACGGAAGATGTGGCGCGCGGGCTTTCGATGGGCGCTCTCGGATATTTCTCTTTCGATGGCGCGCTCGATCTCAACGTCGCCATCCGCACGATGGTGTTGCGCGACCATCTGGCGCGATTCAATGTCGGCGGCGGCATCGTCGCCGACAGTCAGCCAGAGCTTGAATATGAAGAGTCTCTGACAAAGGCGCGCTCGCTCGTCAACGCCCTGGGGGTCGCGCCGACGACAGACCTCCGAACGTTGCTCGGTTGAGCGGAGAGGAGGCTCGTCCAAAAAACCAGAGGAGGCCTCCATTTTTCTGTATTATTACGAGTTGAGGGTGGCAGCAAACAGAGCTTTTTCTGAAGACTGCGGGCGGCCGAAAGTCGGAACATAGTTTGCCTGACTAAAATGACGCCCAAGGGATGATCTCACTCTCAGTCGTTTGCGGAGTCTGTCAGCTCTTTAAGAGTCGGCCGCAACCTTCATCTATTATCTCGCGCGAGAATGCGTCGGGCCGTGAATTTTTATATATCAAGAATACTTATTCATGTGATAAATTCTTTTAGTTTCAATTATTGGTATGATAGAACCTAAAATAGAGCGGATTCGCGGTAAAAGTATTCATCAATCTTCTTAGTCGTCATTACCAACAAAACCATATCCCAGGGGCTTGGCTTTAATCGCTGTCGTGTGGTCTTTCAGGTCGGGAAGACGATAGTTGCAATAGTTTCAAATGCTAGTTGCGAGGGGCCGCCGTATCTGGTTACACGCTGGCACGCTTCGCTCAGACCCTCGCGCTATAGATCCCTAACTTTCCACTTAAAGCAGGAGCGAGAACATGAAAAGAAATCTTCCCCCAAGTTTCACTTTGTGCCTTCTCATGTTGTTCGTCGGAGCCGCGACGGCTCTCGGACAGGGCACGACCTCTCGCGTCACCGGGACGGTGCTGGACCAACAAGGCGCGGCCGTGCCCGGAGCAACCGCGACGCTGATAAACGAGGCGACGCAGATCTCCTTCACTGCGGAGACGAGCGAGAGCGGCACATACGTTTTCGATTCCGTGCAGCCGGGAATCTACACAGTCACTGTGGAGAAGCAGGGTTTCAAAAAATTCGTCTCCACCGGCAATCAGGTGACGGTCAATATACCGGCGACCGTCAACATCTCACTCGAAGCGGGCGCGGTGACGGAGACCGTGACGGTGGTGGCGTCTGCCGAACAGGTGCAGACCAGCACTTCCGGGAACATCGGGAGCACGATCGAGCAGAGAACACTGGAGGCCCTGCCGATTGTCGGGACGCGCGGCAGAAATCCGCTCGACCTGCTCAATTTTCAACCCGGCGTCGTCTTCGGCGGAAATACGGGCGGCGCGGTCAACGTCAACGGCTCGCGCGACCGCGCTTTCAATTTCACGCTCGACGGAATTGACATCAACGAGTCCACGGCGGGCGGCTCGAACTTCACCCCGCTGCGGCCCAATCCGGACTCGGTCCAGGAATTCCAGATCGTGACCAGCAACTTTACGGCGGAGCTGGGCCGGTCGAGCGGCGCGCAGGTGACCCTGGTCACGCGCTCTGGGACGAACGAGTTTCACGGCAACGCGTTCGAGTATTATCGAACTCCAAGATTGGACGCCAAGAGTTATCCGGTGACCATCGCCGGAACAGCCAAAGACCAGTTTGTTCAGCACATCTTCGGCGGGAGCCTCGGCGGCCCGATCATGAAGGACAAAGCGTTCTTCTTCACCAATCTGCAACTGCTGCGCGCTTACGATACGGCTCTGGTGACGCGTACGGTCTATACGCCATCGGCGCGGGCGGGGTTGTTCCGCTATGTGGTGGGGCGCGCCAACGCTCCGGCGGGAACAGCGACGGCGGCGGTTGACGGCAGCGGGAATGCGCTTCTTCCTGCCTGCAACGGCGCCCCTCCGACCAATGCGCCGTGCATCTCCAGTTATAACATCGCGACGAATCCGACTGGCGTAGGTCTTGATCCGATTCTCTCTGCGATCATTAATTCGGCTCCCGTGCCGAACAATTTTACGACGGGCGACGGCTTGAACACCGCCGGATTCAATTTTGCTTCTCCGCAGCACGAGAAGCAGTACGATTTTGTCACCAAGGTGGATTACAACCTCAATTCAAACAGTCAGCTTTACGTCCGCTACGCGCAGGGAAGCCAGAACAGTTTCGGCGATTCGGCTAACGCAGGCCGCCCGATCTTCCCCAACTCGCCGAATTTCGTGGACACGTTCCGCAGCCCGAAAAATCTGGCAGTCAACTGGCGCTGGTCGCCGACGTCGACGCTGACGAATGAGTTCATTTTCGGGATCAGTAAGTTCTTCTTCAAATTTGAAACGCCTGAACCTGACCCGAATCTACCCTTCGCCTTTCTCAATCCCGCGACGCCGAATACAAACTTCTCGTATAACGCGCGCGGCGTGCGAACTCTGCAATACATTGATAATTTAACTTACGTTCGCGGCGATCACACTCTCAAGGGCGGCATTAATTTCCGCTTCAGTCGCCATACGGATGACAGGTCGAATGTCGCCGGCTCGGCCATCGAGCCGATCGTCACGTTCAGCACCTCGGCGGGCTTTACGGGCTTCGGTTTGCCCGCTTCCGGTTCGACCAGCATCAACGCCAATGACCTGACGCGGCTGCAAAACACGATAGCCGATCTGCTCGGAAGGGTCGGCAGTGTCTCGCAGGCTTTCGTTTTGGACCTCGGTAATTCAAGCGGCTTTGCTCCGGCGGGAACCCGTTGGATCAACATTGCCAACTATCCGGAGCTTGACTTCTACTTTCAGGACAACTGGCGACTCAGATCGAATCTGGTCCTCGATCTCGGTGTGCGTTTCGAAGCCAAGCTGAATCCGTCTGTTGACGGGAGACCGGTCCTGGTTCCGAATCAGCCGGTCAAATTGGGCGCGGCGCCGTCGAACACTTTGAGGTGGGTTGAGGGCGACCTGTTCAAGAATGACACCGTCATTATGCCGTCCGTCGGCTTTGCCTGGGACCCGTTCAAGAGCGGGAAAACTTCGATTCGTGGAAACTACCGGATCGCTTCGGACCGCATCGCCACGTTTTTATTCGGCTCTTCGATTTTCCAGAGCACGCCGGGGAATAATACGTCGGCTTCCAATTCCACCTTTGGGCAAGCAGGCGGACTTTACCGGAACCTTGGGCCGGTCATCGCTGCTCTCTCCCCGACCCGCACGCCGGACGCTTTGCGTCAACCAGATCCGTTCAGCACCAATTCAACCAGCGTCATTGACCCGGACCTGCAGTTCCCGCAGGTTCACGAATGGTCCTTAAGTTTCCAGAGGGAAATTCGGAACAATGTCATCGAGGTCAACTACATCGGAAAACATGCCGTTCATCTGCTCGGCGGTTACAACGTGAACCAGGTTAATATCTTCGCCTCGGTTCCGGGTCTCACCGAAGCCAATTTCCTGGACGCTTTCAACCGCGTGCGCGCCAGTTCATCCTACAACAGCCCGCTCATCAACCTGATTATGTCGGGCAACGCGGCCAATAATGGTGGAACGTCCAGGTTCCGCGCCCTCAACACGACGCAGATTACACAGGGCAGCGTGGCGGCGGCGGCTTTGATCGTTTCGCAGCGGACCTGTCAGGCTGCGGAAGTTACTGCGGGAATCTGCACCAACGCGCAGATTAATCAGAGGCTGCTTGATTTGAGCGGCTTTCCTTTCTTCTTGCAGCCGTACCCGCAGTTCACTGGCGGTTTGAATGTCTTCGACAGCAGCGATTATTCGAACTACCACGGCCTGCAACTGATCTTCAAACGCAGGATCACCTCCGGCCTCGGTTTCCAGCTCGCTTACACACTCTCCGAGTCGAAAGATAATCGCTCCTGGGACCCGTCGCTGAGCACCGTTTCGACAGGCTCCGTCCAGGCCGCGTCGAGCACGCCGTTCGATCTGAGAGATCGGAGCTTGAATTACACCTGGTCGGACTTTGACCGGCGGCACGTCTTTCAATCAACCTACACTTACGAGCTGCCCGTCGGCAGAGGCAGAATGTTCGGCTCCGACATGCCGAAGATTTTTGATTACATCATCGGCGGGTGGCAGACGGCCGGAACGGTCTTCTGGTCTTCGGGAAGACCTTTCACGGTCTATTCCGGCATCAACACCGTCAGCAACGTCGTGCAATCAACGGCTGATTGCAGCGGCTGCTCACGTCACGTAGGCAACCTGGTGCTGGAAAGCGGAAGGAACTTCTGGTTTGACGCGGCGACGCGCGCCCTTTTCTCGGCGCCCGCGCCGGGCTCAATCGGAAACACCGGGCGCAACTTCTTCATCGCGCCGACCTATTTCCAGTGGGACGCCTCGCTGTCGAAGAAATTCTCGATCACCGAGAGGATCAAGTTCGATCTGCGCGTTGATGCGAGAAACGTCCTCAATCACCCGTCGTTTGATAACCCGACGGCGCTAATTACCTCGACAATCTTCGGGCGCATTAACGACAGCGTTACCAACAACGCCCGAAGGATACAGCTCTCTGGAAAGATTAGCTTCTAGGAGTTTCGTCCAGCGATTGACAAAGCAGGCATGAGAGAGCGGGCGAGCCTCGCGCCCCGAACCCTTTGAAACAAAGAGTGTGGGGCTCGCCCGCTCTCAAACTGCGCGTTGAGATATGAATTATCGTTTAAGGTTGCGTCAAACGGCTTCCGTCCTGTTGACGATGTTATTGTCTTCCGGCTTCGTGACAGCATGGCCTGCGGAGCGGACGGCTGAGCCGCAATATGATCTGGTCATCACGAACGGTCGCGTCGTTGACGGGACCGGCAATCCATGGTTTCGCGCGGACGTCGCCATCCGCGACGGGCGCATCGTGCGCATCGGCCGCGTCAATCCCAACGAGGCGCGCGAGGTGATAGACGCGCGCGGGGCTGTTGTCGCGCCCGGCTTCATAGATGTTCACACACACGTCGAAGGCATCTATCGTCAGCCAGAGGCGGAGAACTTCGTGCGCATGGGCGTGACCACTCTGGTCACTGGCAACTGCGGCTCAAGCGCGACCGACGTCAAAGAGTTCTTAGGGCGCATTAAAGAGCAACCGCTCACGGTCAACCTCGCGACGCTCATCGCCCACGGCTCGGTCCGAAGCAAGGTGATGGGACTTGTGGACCGCGCGCCCTCGCCCGAAGAGCTGCAAAAGATGGAAGCGCTCGTCGAGCAGGGCATGAAGGACGGGGCGGTCGGCCTCTCGACCGGGCTCATCTACGTGCCCGGCGTTTACGCCAGGACCGACGAGATCGTGGCGCTCGCGCGCGTCGTCTCGCGCTACAACGGTCTTTACGCCACGCACATGCGCAACGAAGGGACAGAAGTGGTCGAGGCGATCCGCGAGAGCATCAACATCGGGGAGCAGGCGAACCTGCCTGTGGAAATCTCGCACTTCAAGATTTCGGCGCGCAAGCTCTGGGGGAAATCGGACGTGACGCTCGGCTTGGTGCGTGAAGCGCGAAAGCGCGGCCTGACCGTGACGGTTGACCAATACGCTTACACTGCCTCCTCCACGTCGCTCGACATACGTCTCCCGAACTGGCTGCTCGAAGGGGGGCGCGAAGAGGGCAAGAAGCGTCTTGCGGACCCAGCGACACGCGAGCGCGCCGCGCGTGAGATGAAAGAAGGCTTAAAGAGGTCCGGCTTCAAGGACTACGATTACGCCTTCGTCGCGAGTTTCGCTCCCAATCCTTCATTCAACGGAAAATCTATCAAAGCGATTACGAAAGAGGTGCGGGGTAAAGACGATCTCAAAAACCAGATCGAGCAAATCTTCGAGATGTACGTGGCGGGCGGGGCCGGCATGGTCTATCACGGGATGAGCGAGGAGGACGTCGGACAGATCATGCGCGAGCCGTTCACGATGATCGCGTCCGACAGCGGCGTGCGCCGATTAGGTGAAGGCGCGCCGCACCCGCGCGGCTACGGCAACAACGTCCGCGTGCTCGGGCGCTACGTGCGCGAGCTGCATCTGATCGCGCTCGAAGACGCCGTGCGCAAGATGACGAGCCTGCCCGCGCAGACTTTCAACCTGCGTGACCGCGGGCTCCTGCGCGAAGGTTTTGCTGCGGACATAGTGATTTTCGACGACGCGACGGTAGGTGATCGGGCGACTTTCGAGCAGCCGCATCAGTACCCCGTCGGGATAAGTTTAGTCATCGTCAACGGCCAGAAGGTTCTGGCCGACGGATTGATGACAAAGATGCGCCCGGGCGTCGCTTTGCGCGGCCCTGGCGCTTCAGGTTAAGCGTTAAAAACCTTGCCGCGCACGTCTGGCTCGTTGTATAACTTGCGCGCAATCGTAACCGAGCGGACATTCTACTTTCTGAAGATGGCCGCTCTTGAAATTGGCTTTCGGTTCGTTTCCCCAGTTTGCGCTCCGGCCCGGATTTTAAATCCTACTTCGCAGGGGGCCGCGCGCAGATTCCGAAGGCGGACCTGCGGCTTTCCACACTAGTTGATCAAAGTATAAAGAGGAATCACGCTATGAGACACCATCTGAAGAATGGGTTCTGGAGCTTGTTTGTGGCCTTCCTGCTCTGCCTGAGTCTGGGCCCGGTCGCCTTCGCCCAGGAAGAGACCGCCGCGACCATCACCGGGCAGGTGACCGACTCGACCGGCGCGATCATCCCGGACGCAACCGTCGTCATTACCAACAACGCGACGGGCGCGGAGCGGCGCGTGCAGACTAACGACGACGGTTTCTACGTTATCACGCCGCTGCAGCCGGGCACTTACACGCTCACAATCGAGCAGCAGAACTTCAAGAAATACATCGAGACCGGTATCATCCTGAGCGCCAGGGACCGGCGGCTGCTCAACATCCCGCTCGAAGCTGGCAGCGTCGCCGAGACCGTCACGGTGACGAGCGAGCAGAACGTCATTCAGGACAGCCCGACGGGGCAGACGCTCATCTCCGGCCCGCAGGTGCTGGAGATCCCGCTCCAGAACCGCGACTTCACGAAGCTGCTTGAACTGGTTCCCGGCATCAGCTCCAGCCTCGATGACGAGACCGGCTTCGGTCTGACGAACCGCTTCGACGTGTCCATTAACGGCATGCGCCGCAACTCGGTCAACGTTCTGATTGACGGCGTGTCGAACACAGACGTCGGCTCGAACATCACGCTCCTTTCGACGCCGACCGTGGACTCGATCAAGGAGTTCAAGGTGCTCACGTCTAACTACACGGCGGATGTGGGACGCTCTGGCGGCGGCGCGGTGACGGTCGTTACGCGCGGCGGCGAGAACAAGTATCACGGCTCGGCCTACGAGTTCGCGCGCAATGATCGCTTCAACGCCAATACCTACTTCAACAACCGGCGCGGGACGCGCGCGGACGGCACACCCAACTTCCCGACGCCGCGCCTGCGCTACCACAATTACGGCGGCACCTTGAGCGGCCCGGTCACGTTCCCGAAGTTCGGCGAAGGGTTCGGCTCCATTTACAGGGCCAAGGACAAGACCTTCTTCTTCTTCTCGGAGGAGCGGCGGCACATCACGCGCGGCATCACGGCTGCCGTCGCCACCGTACCTTCCTTGGCCGAGCGCGCAGGCAACTTCTCAGGCAACCTCGGCAATCTCGTCTGCCGCAACGCCGGCAGCACAAGCTTCGCCGCGGCCAGCGCCGCAGGCGTCTGCCCGGCGGCCCAGCCGTTTGTCCTTACCGCGACCGACACCAACGGCGCGACCATAAACGTTCGCGTGGGCCAGGTCTTTCGCTTCTCGGACTCGCGCGCTTACGCGGGCAACATCATCCCGTCGTCGGATTTCGACCCGCGGGCAGTCTCGTTGCTGAACGCTTATCCCCTGCCTAATACCGGAGCGACCCAATTCACACATACGCCGATCAACTTCCTGGCGACGCGGCAAGAGACCGTTCGCATTGACCACAATTTCAACAGCAACCACAAGCTCTTCGGGCGCTTCACGCACGACCTGAACATTACGCAGGAGCCTTCGGGCCTCTTCGCGGTCAACGCGGTCCCCAATTTCGGCACGACCGACACACGCATTCCCGGCATGACGCTGGTCATCTCGATGACGAGCATTCTGACGCCGACGCTCGTCAACGAGGCGACCTACAACTACTCAACCAATCTCATCGGCTCGCAGGTCGTCGGGCGCAGCCACGAATCCGATTTCCCCGGTCTGGATACGATTCCGGAGGTTTACCCGGAGAATAATGCGGCGGTCGTGCCTTCGATCACTTTCACGAGCGCACACTCGAATCTCACCGCGCTCCAGGGCTTCAATATCCGCTACAGGAACCAGGTTGTCCGGGACAACGTCACCTGGACGCGCGGCAACCATACCTGGAAGTTCGGCGGCGAGGTCTCCTTTGAGAGCAAGGACGAGAACGCCAACAACGCCACGCAGGGCATCTTCGCGTTCGCGGGCACGCGAACACGTTTGAGCATCGGCACGAACGCCGTGGGGCAGACCGGCCTCGCTTTCGCGGACTTTCTGCTGGGCCGCGCCGACTCTTACAGCGAAGACCAGTTCGACGTGACGGTCAACCTGAGATTCGGACGGCGCGAGTTCTTCGTGCAGGATACCTGGAGAGTCCGCCCGAACCTGACCCTGGACTTAGGCGTGCGCTACCAGTACTTCGTCCCCGTCACGGACAAGAACAACGTGCTCACGTCGTTTGACCCGGCACTATACAATCGCGCGAACGTCCCGACCTGCACCACTGCGGCCTGCACGGCGCTCATGCGCGGCACGGGCGTCGAGCTGAACGGTATCGCCATCGCGGGCAGCACCTCGCGCTTCGGCGACTCGATCTACCCGGCGGACAAGAACAACTTCAGCCCGCGCGTCGGCCTCGCGTGGGACCCGTTCAAGAAGGGAACGACCGTGGTGCGTTTTGGCTACGGCCTCTACTACGACCAGCCGCTCGTCGGCATCTTCGAGCAGAACGCCTTCACCAACCCGCCCTACAACAATCGCGCCACCTTCAGCGGCGCGAACGTGTCGTTCTCTAACCCGAGCGGCGGGGCGCTGGGCAACCTGCCCGTCCGCGCCTTGATCGCCACCGCGCCAGATTTCACCACGCCGATCATTCAGCAGTGGTCCTTCGGCGCGCAGCACGAGCTCTTCCGCAACGTCGTCGCCGAGCTCTCCTATGTCGGCACGAGGGGCGACCACCTGATTCGCCCGGTTAATATCAACTTCCCGCAGGTGTCGGCCGTGAACACGGTCGGCCTGGCCAACGCCAACACGGTGCGCCCGTTCCTCGGCTACAGCACCATCACCTGGCGCGAGACGAGCGGCAGGGCGCGCTATAACGGGCTGCTCTCGTCTTTGAGCTACCGCTTCGGCAATGGGCTGAGCCTGACGGCCAGCTACACCTTCAGTAAGACCCTGACGGACGCGACGAACGACCGCGATGCCGTTGACATCCCGCAGAACCCGCTCAACTACCGCGCGGAGTATGCAGAGGCCCGCACCTCGCGCCCGCACATCTTCTCTGCCAGCTACGTGTACGAGATTCCTTACTTCAGCAAGGACTCGAACGCGTGGAAGCGCGCCTTCCTCGGCGGCTGGCAGATAGCCGGCATCACAGACATCGCTTCGGGCCTGCCTGTGGCGAGAGTATTGACGGTCGGAACTGTCCCTGCCTCGGCCGTGGCGGGCTACTACGCCAACCTCGTCTCCGATCCGAACGCGGGATTGGCCGGGACGATTGATCCGGTCACGGGTCTGCCTTTCATCTTCGACCCGACGGCCTTCGCCGCCCCGTCGGCGGGCACCTTCGGCAACTCGCCGCGGGCGTTCGCGCGCCTTTTCGGTCGCAACCAGACGAACCTGACCCTGACGAAGAATCTCTACTTCGACAAGGAGCGGAACTTCAGGCTGCAACTGCGCGCCGAGACGTACAACGTCTTCAACCACACCCAGTTCGCCGGGGCCAGCACGGTCATCACCGCCGCTGACTTCGGCAGACCGACGGCCACGCGCTTACCGCGCGAGTTCCAGTTCGGCGCGAAGCTCATCTTCTAACGCCGGACTCTCTCATGTAATGCCGTGTGCCCGCGCAGTTGCATTAAGCTGCGCGGGCACACGCGCGCTTGAAGGCTGATTGTGATGGAATAGTTAAGTTGCAGATTATCAGTTGCCACTAGCTTCAGCTAGTGGATCAGGGTACTCTAAATCTTTCGGCTTTAGCCGAACCATTAGGCTAAAGCCTCTTCTGTTTTAGTCTTCGCTCTCCACTAGCTGAAGCTAGTGGCAACTGAAACAATCTCAAAATACCTGCGACTTAGGTTAAACAAGAGAATGAGCAGTCCCGAAAACCAAACACTCCTGCTGCGAGGCGCGCGCCTCGTCTTGCCCGACCGTGTGACGGGTGCATCGAACCTCCTTGTCGAGGACGGGCGCATTCAGTTGATCTTTGAAGGAGGGCAGGCCATCACGCGCCGTCCCGTGCGGACTTTCGACCTGGATGGGCTAACACTCTTTCCGGGCCTGATAGACATCCACATTCACGGCGCGGTCGGCGTTGATACCATGGAGGCAGACGCCGACTCTCTTCACAAGGTCGCGCGTTTCCTGGCTCGGCACGGCGTGACCTCATGGCTGCCGACGCTCGTGCCCGCGCCCGCCGAAGACTACAGGCGTGTGGCCGACGCCGTCACAGAGTTGATGCGGGAGCAGGACGAGCGCGAGGCTGCGGCGCGCGCCCTCGGCCTGCACTACGAAGGTCCTTTCGTCAACGGCGCGCAGTGCGGCGCGCTCCGCCCCGAATATTTCCGCACCTTCAAAGACGCTGCGGAACTGGACGCACTCACGGTCGTCGAAAGCGCGTCCGCGACGCACATGATTACTGTCGCCCCGGAGATTGACGGCGGCATCGAGCTGGTCAAAGAGCTAAAGGGGCGCGGCTGGGTCGTCTCCATAGGCCACACGCGCGCAAGCCTTGAGGTGCTCGACCGCGCGTTTGATGCGGGCGCGCGGCACATGACGCATTTCATGAACGCAATGGCGCCGCTGCATCACCGCGCGCCCGGACCCGTCGGCTGGGGACTCTTGAGAGACGACGTGACCTGCGACCTCATCGCCGATGGCGTGCATCTGGACCCGCTCGCGCTGCAATTAGTCGTGCGCTCGAAGACGTCTGATAGAATCAGCCTCATTAGCGATTCGGTCGCACCGGCTGGCCTGGGGGATGGCGAATACAGAGTCTGGGGTGAGAAGATAACAGTGTGCGAGGGGCGCACGAGCAACGAGCGCGGGAGCATCGCGGGCTCTGTCATTACCATGCTCGACGCTTTGCGCCTGATGCTCTCGCTCGGTGTCAACGCGACCGCTGTGGCGCGGATGGCCGCCACTAACCCCGCGCGCCTGATCGGTGCAATCCATGAATGCGGCACCATCGAAGAAGGGAAGCGCGCCGATTTGACGTGTCTCGATGCGGAAGGGCGTGTGCGGCTAACGCTCGTCGGCGGGCGGGTCGCTTTTGACGACATCTCGTAAACTTTATTTCGGGGGCAACTGCGGGCGGACCGCTTCCGAAGCGCGCTTGGCGTTGTGTAGCTCCCGCGCGCGTTCAAGCTCGCGCGTTCCTTCCTCGCGCTCTCCCGTCTGCATCAGCGCGCGCCCGAGCTGGAAATGGCCGTCGGCAATCGCATCGTTCAAACGGACCGCCGCGCGCAATTCCTCAATAGCGCGCTTCTGCTCGCCCGTCTGAAGGAGCGCCCGCCCCAGGGCGAAATGAGTGTCAAACTCTTCTGGATAATCGCGCGCGGCCAGCTCCAATAGCGGCAGCGCGCGTTTCGCATCGCCTTTGGTCAGGTAAAGATCGCCAAGCGTGAAAGCCGCGCGCGCCTCCGCGGGGTTGCGTCTCAGCACCTCAAGAAGCTCGCGCTCCGCCTCTTCATAACGGTACAGCTTCCAGTAAAGGTAGCCTAGACCGTAGCGGAAGAGGTTCGAGTCGGGCTCAAGCGCGACGGCGCGCCTGTACGCTTCGACAGCTTCGGGGGTGCGCGCCGCCCCGTCGAGCGCGTCGCCGTACAATGACCATAACTGGCTCGTCTCGTTGCCGAGATCGAGCCGCCGCTTGAGGACGATTGCTGCTTCCGCGAATCTGAGTTGCCGTATGAAAACTCTTGCAGCCATCTCAAGCAGGTCTCTGTCGCGCGGCGCGCCTGCGAGCAGGCGTGCGATCTCGCGGGTCGCCTCTTGGAATCGCTCCACGCCGACGAGCGCGATGGCGAGCGCGCGTCTGGCCGCATCGTTCTCCGGTTGAAGCGCGAGCGCGCGCTTGAGCGGATTAATCGCACTGGCGAACTCGTTATTTCGGACCAGGGCCAGGCCGAGGTTGAAATGCGCGCCCGCCAGATTCGGGTCGAGCGAGATTGCTTTCGTCCACGCTTCAATCGCCTCGCGCGTCTTGTTCTGCCGGTTGAGCGCGACGCCCAGATTCACCCAGGCGCGCGCGTCATCGGGCGCGATCTTCAGGACCATCTGCCACTCGCGCTCAGCCGCCGCCCAATCGCCCGCGCTCTCACGCGCCTGCGCCGCCTCATAATGAGCGCGCACCTCTTCCAACTGCGTCTGGTTGCCCACAGATTGGGCCGTCGCGCCGGCAGCGATCAGGAAAATGCAGATGAAAGATGTAATGCTTCGCATAGTGACGAGTGACGAGTGACGAGTGACGAGCAAGAATGAGATTTAATCTCGTCCCTTGTCACTCGTCACTCGTCACTGATTTATAAATTCCCGCGCGCGCGTACGACTCGTCCAGAAGTTCCACCGGATGACGGGCGCGCAGGAAAGTCATGCCCTTAAGATGCGCGCCCGCGCTGATCTGCATGTGACAGCCTGGATTGCCTGTGCAGAGCGTCTGCGCTCCGGTCTCCTTGAGATGTGCGAGCTTCTCGTCAAGCACGCGCTGCGATAGCTCAGGCTCAAGCAGATTATAAACGCCTGCGCCCCCGCAGCACACCTCGCTTCCCACGAGCGGCACGAACTGCAAATCTGGAACGGCGCGCAACATCTCAAGCGGGGCTTCTCCTGCGCGTTGGCCGTAGAGCAGGTGGCACGATGCGTCGTAAGTCGTCACCCCATCTTTAACCTCAGCGCCGCGCCGGATGCCCGTCGCCTGAAGTTGCTGGCTGATGTCGCGCACACGCGCGCTAAAGCTGCGCGCTCTCTCCGAATACTCGGTATCGTCCGCCAGTAGATGTGCATATGAGACCAGCATCGCGCCACACCCGCCAGCGTTGGTGACGATGTTCGCGCTCGTCTCGTCGCCGAAAGCGTTGATGTTTCGCCGCGCAAGCCGCCGCGCCCCTTCGAGGTCGCCCGCGTGCGCGTGAAGCGCGCCGCAGCAGACCTGGTCCACGGGAGCGCTGACCGCGCAATTATTGGCTTCGAGCACGCGCGCCGTTGCACGGTTAACGCGCGCAAAGAGCCCTTCCGTCACGCAGCCCTTGAAAAGCAGCGCCCTTGCGTCTGCTTGCGCTGTTGTGCTCTTCAGGCTCTTTTTAATCTCCAGTCTTTTGTCTGCGCGTGAGCTATCCAGAAGAGCCAGAGCAAACTCAAAACGTGTTGAGACGAGACGCGCCAGTTTGGATTTAATTAAGAGCTTCGGCAGGCGTGTCGTCCGCATGAGCCGCGCGAACGCAAAGGCAGCGCGCAGTCTGAAAGGATGAAGCCAGATGTGGCGCAGCGTAAAATGCAGCAGGCGCGAGGTCCAGCCCTTCTGTTTCGCTCTTGTCTCAGACAAATCCGAGCGGGCTGCTTCCAGGAGTTGCCCGTACTCAACCCCCGCGGGACACGCGGCTTCGCAGGCGCGGCAGCCCAAACAGCGGTTGATGTGCGAGCGGAAAGCGTCCGCTTCGGGCGCAAGCCGCCCCTCTTCGACGGCGCGCATCAGGTAGATGCGGCCACGCGGGCTGTCATTCTCGTCGCCCGTGTGAACGTAGGTCGGACAAGCCTCCAGACAGAGCCCGCAATGCACGCACGCCAGCAGCTTGTTCTCCTCAGCCGTCAATGTCTCTGCGAGTTGTGAAGTCATAACGAAAAACAGAATCCAGAAGCCAGGAGTCAGGAGCCAGAAGAAAAGAAAGAACGAGGGAAAGCGGTCCAGGTTTATTCTGAATTCTGGATTCTGACTCCTGACTCCTGCTTTCAGTACCCTACCGGCACTCCTTCGCTCCGCCTGGAATCACTTGCTCCGAGGCGCATGCCCGTCTTCTCTTCAATCAGAATGGCCTGAATGTCGCCCATGTAGCCGCGCTTCGTGTAGCCTCTGAATTCGGGCCGCAGCTCCAGTTGATGGCCGCGGGCCTGGAGCGCCTCCACAGTGTCTGCGGACAATCCGTAAGGCTCAAAGCGTATATCGTCCGGCAGCCACTGGTGATGAACACGCGGCGCGTCCACGGCCTCCTGTATGTTCATCTCGTAGTCTATGACGTTCAGGATTACCTGGAGCACGGCCGTGATGATACGTGGTCCGCCGGGCGAGCCAGCGGTGAACCAGAGCGAGCCGTCTTTTCGTAGCACAAAGGTCGGCGTCATGGCCGAGAGCGGGCGCTTGCGCGGCGCTATCTGGTTGCGCGCCCCCTGAATCAATCCGTAGAGATTCGGCACGCCTACCTTCGACGTGAAATCGTCCATCTCGTCGTTGATCAGCATCCCTGTGCCCTTAGCGACGACTCCCGATCCGTAATCGTCGTTGAGCGTGTAGGTGTTGGAGACAGCGTTGCCCTCCCTGTCAACGACCGTGAAATGTGTCGTCTCCGAAGGCTCTTCGCCGGGCGGATTGCCCGCGCGCACCTCCGTGCTAGGGGTCGCGCGCTTCATATTAATCGTCTTGCGAAGCCGCGCCGCGTAGCCTTTGTCAGTCAGACCCGCGACCGGCACTTTGACGAAATCCGGGTCGCCCATATATTCGGCGCGATCCGCGAAGGCCCTGCGCATCACTTCGATTAAAATGTGCAGACTGTCGGACGAGGACCACCCCAGGGGGCGCAGGTCGTAGCCTTCGAGCATGTTGAGCATCTCAATGAGCACGATGCCGCCCGACGACGGCGGCGGCATCGAGATCACCTCATAGCCGCGATAAGTCCCACGCAACGGCACGCGCTCCTTTGCCCTGTAGCCGCGTAAATCTTCGAGCGTGATCAGGCCACCGTTTCGCTTCATGTCCTCGGCGATCAATTGCGCCGTGCGCCCCTGGTAGAATTCGCGCGGTCCACGCCGCTGAAGGCGCGCCAGCGTCTGGGCCAGATCGGGCTGGCGCAGCGCGTCGCCCTCTTTGTAGAAATTCCCGTCGTTGAGAAAAATTCTTCGGCTCTCAGGGTAATCGGCGAGCTTCTTCTCTCTTTCGAGCGAGGCTGCCAGATAGTTGCTCACTGTGAAGCCGTTTGCGGCCAGGCGGCGCGCGGGCTCGATCAACTGCGCCCAGGTGAATTTGCCCGAGCCGTATTTCTTCAAAGCCAGCTCCATCCCCGCCACTGTGCCCGGCACGCCCGCTGCGCGATAGCCGACGGTTGACGAGCCTTCCCCCTTGATCGGCTCCCCTTTGTCGTCCAGATACATGTCGCGCGTCGCCGCAAGTGGTGCCATCTCGCGGTAGTCAATCGCAGTGGTCCTGCCATCTTTCAGGCGAATCAACATGAACCCGCCGCCCCCCAGATTCCCTGCGACCGGGTGCACCACCGCGAGAGCGAAAGCGGTCGCCACGGCAGCATCTACGGCATTGCCGCCGCGCTTTAAAACCTGCGCGCCCACCTCGGACGCAAGCTGTTTGGTGGAGGCCACCATCCCGTGGCGCGCACGCACGGGCTCGCGCGAAGACGCGCGCAGCGTCGCCACGGCGTTGCCACGCGCGGCGGGGGCGTGCGCGAAGACGGATGCGAATATCAGGAAGACGATTAAAAGAGAACGTTTCATCAAAACCTCGCTTGGAGACCTTTCGCATTTATGCAAGGAGGAAAAGCGTAGCCACTGCGCAGATGCTTTCAAATCTGCGCCTCAGGCCATGGTATAATCCACCAAAATCCCTTTCAGTCGAAATTAAAACGTCCCGGACTCAACAGAGCTTGCGGGTCCAGCTCCTTCTTGATGCGCCGCATCAAGGCGGACGCCGCGCCCATCTCGCCCCACGCGTCAAACGCTTTCTTAATCAAGGCGGGCGCGCTCTCGATCACCAGAGCACCTCCGAGCGCTACGGCCCGCGCTCGTAAGCTTTCAAGAGACGTGATGCAAAGGGCTGCATCTGCCGTTGATTGACTCATCACACGCAGCCTTCCATCGCCGACGCCTGCGTGCCAGAGCGAACGGGGCGAGAAGGCAGCGCTCTCTTCTTCGAGAGTCTCGGCTAAAAATGGTTCAAGCTGGGTGGGCAACAGTTTCGCGCGCCAGACAAGTTGGTTCTCGTCCCCGAGCGGAAGGGACGCAAGCTCCTTCCAGTATCTTTCATCGTCGGATGTGCTGCTGGTCACAGTCGCCTCGCAGCTTTCGAGCAGCCCTATGCTCCGCTCGACTTGAAAGGCGACCATCTCGGGCATCCCTGCAAAGCGAATCATGAGCGCCGGGTGAACCTCTTCATCGGAAACCGCCAGGCGTTCAGATGCGCCCTGAGAGATTAGCTCAATCCCGACGGGAAGAAGTCCCGCGCGCATCATCTCACGCGCCGCGCGGAAAAGAACGTTGAGGGGAGCACGCGCCGCAACCGTAGCCGTCTCAGCGGGCTTTGGGCGCAGCTTGAAGATCAATTCGAGAATCAGACCGAGCGTGCCGTAGCTTCCCGTAAAGAGCTTGCAGAGATCATAACCCGCGACGTTCTTCACCACGCGCCCGCCCGCTTTAACGATCTTTCCGTCCGCGAGGGCGACGCGCATTCCTATGACATAGCCGCGCGGGGGGCCGTAGCCGAACGCCTGCGCTCCGCCGAGCCCCGTCGCGACGACACCGCCGATGGTCGCCGACGCGTCACCCGGCGGATCAAGGGGCAGCCACTGGCCTGCGCGACCCAGCTCAAGGTTGAGCGCTTCGAGCGTCACGCCAGCATCCACTATCGCCACCAGATCGGCGGGCTCATGCTCGATGATGCGCTCGATCCGTCTCGTGCTGATAATCAGGTCCGCGCGGCGCAAACGATTGCCAGCGTCAAGCCACGTCCCGCTTCCGGCCGGAAGGACCGCCCAACCCTCGCTTGCCGCCAGACGCAACACCTCACATGCCTCTTCCACGGAAGCCGGGGCGACCGCGAGAGAAGCGTTGACGCGTGGATTTGAAGACGCAGCGACATGCTCATCGCCGACAAGCTGGGCGAGCAGTCGCCGCGCCGCTTCGGCGTTAAAGGGCTGAGACCCATGCACGACCGGGGGCGGCGAACTCTCTAACTGCGCGGCCGCTTGAGCGTGAACTCCGTTGCCCTGCTCATGCGGGCTTGTGGGTGTGGACTCCGTCGCGCTCTGCAATACGCTCCCGGAGCGCGCAGTAACGGCGCGCCCCTCACTGCAACTGCGCGGGGTCGGAATTATCTTGCTCGGGTTGCACAACCCCGAAGGGTCGAAAGCGGCGCGCACACGCAACATCGTGTCCATGTCGTCTGCCGAAAAGATGAGCGGCAGGTAAGCGCTTTTGTCCAGGCCGACACCGTGCTCGCCCGTGATCGAGCCGCCCGCGCGGACGCACGTTTCCATAACTTCGCGGCTGGCCTCTCTGACGCGCTCGACCTCGTCCGCGTGGCGCGCGTCGAAGCAGAGGAAAGGATGCAGATTGCCGTCGCCAGCGTGAAAGACGTTGGCGACGCGCAAGCGGTACTTCGCGCCGATGCGATAGGTCGCGGCGAGCACTTCGGGCAGGCGCGAGCGCGGCACGACAGCATCCTGCAACATTGTGTCCGGCGAGATGCGCCCCATCGCGCCGAAAGCCCCTTTACGCGCGGCCCAGAGTTTCTTGCGCTCCCGTTCGTCCGCGGCCGTGCGGACGCTCTCAGCGCCGTGCTGGCGACAGATGCTTTCGGCGCGCGAAGCCTCCGCGTCCAATCCGGCTTCGAGGCCGTCCAGTTCGACTAAGAGCGCCGCCTCCGCGTCCAGAGGGATGCCCGCCGCAAAGACGCTCGCTTCGACGGCGCGTATGATCGCCCCGTCCATCATCTCAAGCGCCGCCGGAACTAACCCTGCGGCGATGATTGCGGAGACGGCGCGACTCGCATCGTCCACGTCCCCGAAGATCGCAAGCAGGGTCCGCACGGCTGAAGGGATGGGAACAAGACGTAAGGTCGCTTCGGTCGCAATCCCGAAAGTTCCTTCGGAGCCGACGAAGACGCCGAGGAGGTCGTAGCCGACCCCGCCCGCCGCCGTGCTTCTTAAATCAACCACCTCGCCTCCGGCCAGGACGACCTTCGCTGCGAGCACGTGATCCACCGTGGTCCCGTACTTCAGGCAGTGAATCCCGCCTGCGTTCTCAGCGATGTTGCCGCCGATGGTGCAGGACATCTGGCTCGAAGGGTCAGGGACATAATGCAGATTGTGCGGGAGGGCCGCTTGCGAAAGCTTCGCGTTGACCATTCCCGTTTGAACGACTGCCAGGCGGTTCTCGGCATCAATCTTGAGGAGGCGGCGCATCCGCGCCAGCTCGATTGTGACGCCGCGGTTCAAAGCCAGCGCCCCGCCGGAGAGGCCCGTGCCCGCCCCGCGCGGTGCGAACGAAACCTGCGCGCGCGCCAGCAGGCGCAAGACTTCTGCGACCTCTTCGGTGGAGTTGGGAAAGACGACTGCGCGCGGGCGGTGTTTGTGCTGCGGCAGCCCGTCGCACTCGTACACGAGCAACTCGTCGGGCTCCGAGAGGACAGCATCGCGCCCGACTATTGCGCGCAGGTTTTCGATTAATGAATCCACTTTGTGCCGTAACGAATTTTAGGACTCATCGTCAAAGTCATTTTGCGCCGCGCGAGCGGCGCGCTGAATTTAGCCCGGCTTTTTAAAGCCGGGGATTAGCCAGACAAATGGTTGGCGTCGCGTCAGCGACGGCTTTGAATCAATCTGTAGATTATTTGGGGCTTTTTCAACCGTCGCTGACGCGACGCCACCGAAATACTATACCGCAACCCCCGGCGTTGAAACGCCGGGCTAAACTCAATTGCCGCTCACGCGGCAGTCCGAGCGACGCGTTTCAAATAAGTATAATCGCCACACAGTCGCGTGAACGTTCGCTCTGGCGCTATTTCACGCGCTGAAGCGTCATCTCGAAAAACTTTTGCCAGCTTTTCCCGTCCTGAGAATATTCGCCGATCTCGAACCACTCGTCTTTGGCTTTAACCTTGATAGTGTAGCGAACGTTCCCTCCGGGGAACTGGAAACCCCACTGCCAGCCGCCTTCGACCAGTTTCGCTTCCTGGTCCCCGGTCATGCCCGTAGCCAGGTAGGTGCGGAAGCGGTAGCTCTTCGTCTTCTCATCATAAGAGAGTACGGCCAGGGTTTCGTGGACGACGCCTTCCACATCTTTGCCTGGGAGTTTGCCTGTGAATTTTCCTTCGACAAGCAGGGCCAGCCCGTTCAGCTTGCTCTGCACAGTCTCCGTACCGGCAAAGGTCTGTCGCCCTCCTTGCCCCTGGATCCAGCCTGAGCCTTTCCATTGGCCCACCATGTAGTCCAGCTTTTTCATCTCGCCTAATTGGGCTTCGGGAGATGGCGCCTGCGCCTGCGCCATAATGGGGAAGAGCAGGAGAAAGAAGAGGGGGAATCTTTTCATTTTGACCTCCAGTCATTAAAAGAGTAGGCGAAGGATTCTTCTACCGCACCGGGAAGGGGCAATGATACACTACGCGCCCAGTTCAGGCGCAACAAAACATCTCCTATGAAAATCAGAGTATTCGTTTCATTTCTTGTCGCTACCTGTCTTATGACGACTGCCTCCAACGCACAACCGCAAGCGCTCACCCCCGATCTGATTATCGTCAACGCACGCGTGCGCACGATGGATGAGAAGAAGCCGCAGGCCGAGGCGGTCGCTATCTACGGAAACAAGATCGTCGCCGTCGGCTCGACCGCAGAGATCAGAAAGCTCGCAGGCCCACGCACAAAGACGATTGACGCGGGCGGGCGGCTCGTGCTGCCGGGCTTTAACGATTCTCACGTCCATTTCCTGAGCGGCGGGTTTCAGCTTGCGAGCGTCGATTTGAGAGATACCAACACGCCGCAGGAATTCGCGGAGCGCATCCGGCAGTTCGCCCAAAAAATCCCTAAGGGGCGCTGGATCACCGGCGGCGACTGGGACCACGAACGATGGCCTAATACTTCGCTTCCCACAAAAGAGCTGATTGATGCCTTCACGCCCGAGACGCCCGTCTTCGTCTCCCGCCTGGACGGCCACATGGCGCTCGCCAACAGTCTGGTCCTGAAACTCGCGGGCGTCACAAAGGAGACGCCGGACCCGCCCGGCGGTCTCATCGTGCGCGATCCAAAAACGGGCGAGCCGACCGGAGTCTTGAAAGACGCCGCGATGAGCTACGTCTATAAGATCATCCCCGATTCGAGTTTTGACGAGAAGCTCGCGGCGGCGCGCGCGGCGACCGAGCACGCGGCGCGCCACGGGGTTACGAGCGTTCAGGATATGTCCGCCGGAAATGACGTGGGCGTCTATCAGGTGCTCATGGAGCGTGGGGAACTGAAGACGCGCATCTACGCCGTCTCGCCCCTGCCTTACTGGGAGCGGCTGGCCAACACGGGCGTGCAAAAAGCTTTCGGCAACGACATGCTCAGAATCGGCGGCCTGAAAGGCTTTTCCGACGGGAGCCTCGGCTCGACCACAGCGCTCTTCTTCGAGCCTTATCTGGATGCGCCGGGCATGCGCGGGCTCCTCGGCGACGAGATGCAGCCCGAAGGCTCCATGCTCAAGCGCGTGCGCGAGGCGGACCGCTACGGCCTACAGGTGATGATTCACGCCATAGGGGATGCGGCCAACGACAAGGTGCTGGCGATCTTCGAGCAGGTGACGAAAGAGAACGGCGAGCGCGACCGCCGCTTTCGCATCGAGCACGCGCAGCATCTGAGGCCGCAGGACATAGAGCGTTTCGGGCGGGGCCGTGTGATCGCCTCGATGCAGCCTTATCACTGCATAGATGACGGGCGCTGGGCCGAAAAGCGTATCGGCCACGAGCGTGCGCGCGGGACTTACGCTTTCCGCTCGCTGCTTGATAAAGGTGCGGTCTTGGCCTTCGGCACGGACTGGACGGTCGCGCCGATCAACCCTCTGTTCGGCATCTACGCTGCCGTCACGCGCCGCACGCTCGACGGCAAGAATCCAGGCGGGTGGATACCCGAACAGAAGATTACAATCGCCGAGGCTGTGCGCGCCTACACCGTCGGCTCGGCCTTCGCTGAGTTTACGGAAGACTCGAAGGGGACGATTAGCCCCGGCAAGCTCGCGGACCGGTGATTCTCTCGCGAGACATCTTCCAGATTGACCCTGTTGAGATTGAGCATGTACGTGTCTTGACGACGATTATGGACGGGCGAGTCGTATATGTATCTCGCGGCAAGTGAGGGGAGACATGCATAGTGGAGTTCATTCTTGTTGAAGGTCTCAAGACGCTGAAGTTCGATCTCGTCTTCACGCTGGCGCTGGCCGCTTTGTTTCTCTTCATCGGTTATGCGCTGCAAAGGAAGATTAAGTTTCTGGCGCGCTCCAGCATCCCCGCTCCTGCCATCGGCGGACTGCTCTTCGCGCTCATCCTGCTCCTGCTCCATACGCGCGGCACACTCGGTGTAACGATTGACACGAGCCTCAGAGCCCCACTGCAAACGGCCTTTTTTACGACCATCGGATTGAGCGCGACGCTCGCGCTGCTTCGGGCAGGCGGGTGGCGCATGGGATTCTTCTGGCTGATCGCCTCAATGATGGCGGTGGTGCAGAATCTTGTCGGCATGGGGCTGGCCCGCGCGATGAATGCGCCGGCGCCTCTGGGCATCATCTGCGGCGCGTTGACGTTGACGGGCGGACCCGCGACCGGGATGGCGCGCACAGATGATTTTACGGCGCTCGGCGTCAGCGGCGCGGGGGCGCTTATCATCGCCTCCGCGACCTTCGGAATCATCATGGGAAGTCTCATCGGAAATCCAGTCGCCACGACGCTCATCCAGCGCTTTCGCCTCAGGCCCAAAGCGGAAGAGAGCGCTGGAAACAGAGAGGCGGATAAGTTCTGGGCTGTCGGTCCTGTAGGGGAGGCGGAAGAACAACCTGATATTCCCCGTATGGAACAGAGTGCGGAGGCAAAGCGCGACCCATTGACGGGAGTTGCGCTGCTCAAGACGTTGATGCTCATCCTCTTCGTTATGGGCGTGGGCGCGCTGATCGGAATGGGCATGACAGAGCTTGGCAACCGGCTCCCGAAGGGAAGCGTCTTCGCAGCGCTCGTGAAATTGCCCGGCTACATCGGGGCGATGATCGTCGCGGCAATCGTGCGTAATCTGGACGAACGCTACAAGTGGCTCAAGATTGACGCGCGCGCGGTTGACGCGCTCGGGACAATCGCGCTGGCGCTCTTTCTGATTATCGCCCTGATGGAGTTGAAGCTGTGGGAGCTTGCCGGATTAGCTGTCCCAATGCTCGTCATCCTCGCCGTACAGGTAATCCTGATGATAGCCTACGCAGTGTTCGTAACCTTCGTTTTGATGGGGCGCGACTACGAAGCGGCCGTGACGGCGAGCGGCCATATCGGCTTCGGTCTCGGTGTGACGCCGAACGCCGTCGCCAACATGGAGGCATTGACGGAACGTTACGCCCCGGCGCCACGCAGCTTCCTGATCGTGCCCGTCGTCGGCGCGTTCTTCATAGACTTCTCGAACGCGCTCATCATTAACTTGTCCATCAATCTAATCAGGTGAGTTGATATTTGTAGGGGCTTCGTCAGTGACTACAGGATGAAATGCAATGACTCTGAAAACCTTTGCCTGCGCCGTGCTCGGCTTTGTCTTACTTACCACGCTTGTTTCTCCGACAACGGCTCAGAATGCCGCACCTGATTCCGCGCTCCAGGATTTAGTCAACGATGCTGCGCGGGCTGCGCTCTCTAAATTCAAGGACAAAAAATTGCAGGAGAGCAATCTGGCAATCACCCTGATTGACTTGAGCGACCGTGAGCACCCGCGCCAGGCCAGCTTTCGCGGCAATGAGAGAATTTATCCGGCGAGCGTCGTCAAGATGTTCTATCTGGTCATGGCGCACCGCCTTTTGGAAGACGGGAAGATCAAAGAGACGGACGAGTTGAAGCGCGCTTTGAAGGACATGATCGTGGATTCCTCAAACGACGCGACCAGTTTTGTGCTCGACGTCATCACAGGCACGACGAGCGGACCGGAGTTGAAAGGCTCTGAGATGAAGAAATGGGGGGACCGCAGAAACGCCGTCAATCGCTATTTCACCTCCCTGGGTTATACGGACATCAACGTCAACCAGAAGACCTACTGCGAAGGCCCGTATGGTCGCGAGCAGTTGTTTCGTGGACCGAAGGGCGAGAATCGAAACAAGTTGACGACCGATGCGACGGCGCGCCTCATGGCGGAGATTGCGACGGGACGCGCCGTGACGCCCGCGCGTAGCGCCATGATGATGGATTTGATGAAGCGCGATTTCTCAGGAAAGAGCGCGGACGCGGATGACCAGTCGCACGGATTCACAGGGATCGCGTTGGACGCGGGCGCGCGTCTCTGGTCAAAAGCCGGGTGGACGAGCACCACGCGACACGATGCCGCCTACATAGAGTTGCCCAACGGCAGACGCTTCGTGCTGGTGACTTTTACGACCGATCATTCGGCGGAGCGCGAGATTATCCCGGCAGTCGCGCGCACAGTCATTAAGGGATTGAGTGAGAAGTGAAGTGCCTCCGGGTTAAAACGGCGAAGGGAGTTCTTCCGCATGCAGCTCAAAAATCTTATCAAATTAACAATTACTTTCTGTCTTCTCCTTCACGCTTGTCTCTACGCGCAGGCGCAATCGAGCGCGCAGGCAGCGCGAAAGTTTGATGAGTTCGGAGACATCTATTTCTCGGACCTGGCGGCGCGCCTCGATAACCTGGCAGTGCAGTTGCAGCAGGAACCGAATACGCGCGGCTTCCTCATCGTTTACCGCAGTCGCCGCGATCTGCCCGGACTAAACAACAGACTTGCTTACCGGATGAAGCATTATTTGACGCACTCGCGGGGCATTCCGCCGGAGCGCGTCGTGACAGTTGATGGCGGCGTGGCGTCCTGTTTGACGCAGGAATTCTGGATCGTGCCGATTGGCGCGACTCCGACGCCGAGAAGCGATACCTCCACCAACAGTTTCATAGACGTCGGCTCGGCCTGGAAATTCGATGAATACTATTTCCCCCTCCCTCTGTCCGGATACTATGATGAAGGAGACGAGAGCGCCGGTAATTCACTCGAAGCTTACGCGGATGCTGTGCGGAAGTATGCCAGTTCACAGGCCTACATCCTGGCCTATCCGCAATACAGCGCTGAGCGCAGGCCAGACCCTCCGAACGCGGCCTCGAAGATGCTCAGTGCTGTGAAGGCTGAGCTGGTCGGCAAGTACAAAATAGCTCCGTCCAGGATAAAGGTTGTGAACGGAGGCTATCGCAAGCTGCGGCAGGTGGAGCTGTGGATTGTCCCGCGCGGCGAGCACGCGCCAATCGCGACTCCAAATTCATTCCCCAGGCGACGCAGATGATTGACGACCTCTCAGCCTATCATCACCCGCTCACGGACCTCTTTCCGCGTCCCTCAACGAAGGAGGAGTGGGAGCGGTATCGTTTGAGCGAGAGCCAGGTGGAGTTTTACCATGAGAACGGGTACGTCGCGGGCGTCCCCCTACTGGACGACGCTCAGGTGGACCTGCTGCGCGAAGAGTTGAAAGCGCTCGCGAACTCCAGCCACCCGGCGCACGAGCTTTTTTACGAATATCACTCGAACGAATCCGCAGACCCCTCGAAAATTCTCTTCCACGCTTTAGGCGCGTGGCGCATCGAGCGCGGGTTTCATGACCTCTTGTGGAACCCTGCTTTCACTGTGCCCGCGTCGCAGCTCCTCGATGGGGCCGTGCGCTTCTGGCACGACCAGCTTTTCTGCAAGCCCGCGCGCCACGGCGGAGTCGTCGCCTGGCACCAGGACTATTCCTACTGGACGCGCACCAAACCACTGGCGCACCTCTCCTGCTGGATCGGGCTCGACGACGCGACACGCGAGAACGGCTGCCTCCATTACGTTCCCGGCAGCCATCGCTGGAATCTGCTGCCCATCACAGGACTCGCCGACGACATGGACTCGATTCAAAGCGTTCTCGGCGATGAGCAGCGTTGCGCGTTTGAGCCCGTCGCCATCGAGCTGAGGAAAGGCGAGGCATCATTTCATCATCCTTTGATGGTTCATGGGTCCTACGAGAACCGGACTGATGTTGAGCGGCGCGCGGCCGTCATCAACGTCTTTCGAGACGGCGTCGTTTCGGCTTCGGACGCGCCTCCGCTCGAAGGCGTGCCGGCCGTCCCCGCAGGCGAGAAGATGACAGGGCGTTTCTTTCCTCTGCTGTTCGATCCGAGCAGTTTGCAGCTTTGATTAATTCACAAGCTCTTGGTAAATAATATCTTCATCCTGAGCGTGGATGATTTTGTAGACTTCCCGTACAAGGGCGTCCGCATTTTTATACAACTGCTCATCTTTGACCTTCGTGTTGCGAGCGGGACCGGACAGCTTGATCAGAGATTCCCCGGCATCGAGTTTCAAGCTGATGATGATTTTAAAGTAGACGGAAAAACCCTTCGCCTCCTCAGGATTCTCTATCGAAGCCGATTCGAGCAGGCCGTTGGTCTTGACGAGTTGTTTGAGTCTCTCAATCTCCTCGGACGTGACCTGAAACTCTTTGTTAATGGGTTGCCGCCCGCGCGGCTGGCGGCCCCTGAAGGTTTTCGCGTAACTGATTTTATCGCCGTCAACGTTGATCAGGGTCGTGCTTGAATTGCTGTCGCGGCTGCGCTCCCCTCTGGTCAGGCTGAGCGAGAGGTGAAATTCGCCTTTCGGTTTGCCGAGCGCGAAGGCTGGCAAAGCGCAGATTATTAGAAGCAGGCAGAGGCTTCTTTCGATTCGGTCCTTTAAGCTGCTCATCTTGAATCTCCTGCGGAAAAGCTTACCTGTAACCGCCGCCATAGCCTGGCGGCGGTTGCGGCATACTCATGTAATAGGGCATACGCTTCTCGAACATCGCGACTCCGATAATCCCGCCAACCACGGAGAGACCCAGGATGACCAGTGCTCCGAATGCGCCTGACATGGCGAAGAAAATTCCGCCTGTGACCTCCGGCTGGCCCTGGCTTCTGTAGAATCTTTCTATCTCGTTGCTGAGAAGCGAGTAGGCCACAACCGTATCGAGCGCCAGATAGATGAGCGCGCCGATACCTCCCGCGACCAGTCCGACCATAGCGCCCTCGCCCTGCCTGACGGGAGTCGGCGAACGCTTGATGTAAGTCCTCGCGCCGACCGCGCCGCCGATCATCGCCCACACGATGCAGAGGAAGCTTACAATGATGAATCCTCCCACAGGGAGAAAGCCCGGGAAGAGGCAGAGAATACCTGTCACCACGCCGCCGATGAGTCCGGGGACGAATTTGCCTGGACGCGGCCCCACCTGCTGCCCGAGGCCGGGTGGCTGGACGAAGGCGGGTTGTTGGCTGAAGGCGGGCGGCATGGTTGGCCGTGCAGGTGTCTGCCATCCTGTCTGCGGAGAGAGAGAAGGCGGCGGCGGAGTCGTCGGGATAGCGCCGGGAGGAGCGACAAGCGTCGCCTGCGGGTCATAAGAAGATTTGTCCTTGACGAGCGGCGTCCCGTCGTTCGTGCAGAAAGTTTGCGAGTCCTCGAAGGTCAGGCCGCATGTCGGACAGCTTTTCATTTTGAGTCTCCGGTTCAGAAACACTCCTGTAGATAAAGGGGCAGACAAGAGGCAACGCGAGGCGATGCACGCTCCAAGCGGATAGCTTACGGCGATGGAAAGTACATGGTCAATGACAAGAGCCAGCCATATGTCAGTACCGCCTGCGGTAGCGGGCGGGTGATGGCTGTGACTACCCGCCCGCTACCGCAGGCGGTACTGACTTGATTCTCTTGGCGCGCCTCCGGCGCAACGTGACCGCCCATGACATCAGCATGTAATAGGCAGGGAAGGCCAGCGAGATGAGAAGCAGCAGTCTCGAATCCGGCCCGCTGAGAAAAGCTACCAGCAACAGCGCCAGCCAGGCCACGGCCAGGATGTTCGTCAGCAGGCTGTAGGGCGCGCGCTGCGACGGATAGAGATAACGCCAGGGAATAAAAGTCAGAACAGAGAGAGCGATGATCGTCGCTAAGGATAACCATGCGGGCGGGCGAAGCCCGTACAGATAGAAGGCCACGATGTTCCAGTAGGAAGGAAACCCCAGAAAAAAGCCGTCATCGGTCTTGGCGTTGACCTGTGAAAACCCGTAGGCGCTGGCGAGCAGCGGCAACAGCAGCCACAGGGCCTGCCACCCTGTGAGAATCTCCGCGCGCCAGATCAGCAGCAGTGGGAGGGAGGTGTAGGTCTGAAAATCAATCAGGTCGTCAAGCCTGCGGCCGTCAAAGCTCGGGGCAAACTCCTTGACGCGGGCGCGGCGTGCCAGCCAGCCATCGGTCGAGTCAATCAAAGTCGCGACGACCATCAGCAGGAGCGCGCCGCGAAAGGCGTCGTCACCGCCGCGAACGATCAGCACGGCCATGCCGGCGGCCGCGACTAACCCGAGGGCCGTATACAGGTGAACGGACCAGGCGAGAATCTTTCTCAGCTTCATGTGGCCTCAGGAGATCGAAGACTCTAGCGTAACGTGAATCCGACATCGGAAGCGAGGAGCGAAACTGTCCACGAAGCCACACGAAGCGACACGAAAAAGGCTGATTTCTTCGTGTCGCTTCGTGTGGCTTCGTGGATCATTCATTCACCTACAGTTCCTAACCGCTTAGCTCCGGCTCACATTAACATAATCGCCCGGTCGTCAAAGATAAATCCCAAATTCTATAGCTTCGCGGTGAGCAATCTATCCTCGCGGATAGAGAAGCTATCTCATCGGATAGACACAGGCCCCGCGTTGATAAGGCTCGCGGTCTTCGAAAGTCACCGGGCTTAGGAGAGCTAAGTCAAAGCCGTTCAGGCGTTTTAGTTTCAGAAAGCGCAATCCGCAAGCCTCATCCGAACTCGTGGCACACGGCTCGCACTATAGCGCGAACAGAAGGGCAGGGGACGAAGCTGACCGACTGCCTAATAAAAAATATTCGAGGAGATGACGATGAAAAAGAGAATTTATAGCATGTTCGCAATGTTGAGTCTGTTGTTTGCGGTGGCAGTCGCGTCCGTTCAGGCCGGTGGGGTGACGAAGCTCACGGTAAATATTCCGTTCGATTTCCAAATCGGAGACAAGACGCTTCCGGCAGGCACCTACAGCGTCAGGCAGCTGGCGCAGAACGTTGTGCTCATTGAGAGCGCGGACGGCAAAACGCGCGCGCTCGCTCAGACGATGGGAACGGTCCAGGCTGGAGAAGACGAGAAGGCCGTGCAGGAGCGACTGGTCTTTCATCAGTACGGCAACCAACGTTTTCTCGCGCAGGTCTGGATGGTCAGAGGTAGCGACGGTCGCGCTTTGAACCGCTCGAACGCCGAGCGAGATGCGGCCCGCGGGCAGAAACTCGCGCGGAACGACTCGCAGCCACAGACTGTCGTGATCGCAGCCAAAGCGCGATAAAAGAGCTTGCCCAGCAGAAGCCCGGAAGCCTTTCGACCGAACGTAAGGAGCGAACCGGGCGTTAAGCGGAACCGGCGGTCCTGAAATCTCAGGACCGCCGGTTCAGTGTCTGGCACATCAATTCGCCCGCTTCAATCTCATTTGAAGCCTTTAATCAGAAAGACGTCGTTGCTCACGCTGCCGCGTGAGACGGCCAGCAGTCGCCCGTCCGTTGACCAGCCGAAGCTGAAAATTCGCTCGGCCTTGAAATCGGTCAGGGACTTCGGCGCACTCCCGTCCAGAGGCAGTGTCCAGATGTTGGAGCTGCCGCCGCGATAATCTATATAGGTCAGCGCACGCCCGTCATTCGTCCACCTGGTGGGGAAACTTCCCACACCCCCGACCGCAGACGGCGGCGTATCCAGCATCTTGACGATCTTTCCTTCAGGGAAAGAGAGGATCGCGACCCTCCACTGCTGCGGGTCCGAGTCTTCGTCCCAGTAGGAGCTCGCGATAAAATTCCCATCCGGCGAAACGCTCGGCGCCGGCAACTGCTTGTCCAGAATCCCCACCGGCTCGCCGCCTTCAATCGAGACCTTCCACAAGCCCTGACGGCCTGTGCGCCAGGATGAATAGACGACCATGCGCCCGTCGGGCGTGGACGAGGGCGAGCCGTCCCCGGCAACATTCGTCAGCTCTTTCTGATTGCTCCCGTCAAGGTTCATTCGCCAGATGTGGTCTGTACCGTCGGTCCTGTCGGAGGTGAAGAGAATATAGCGCCCGTCGGGCGTGATGACCGGGGAACGGTTCGCGCCCGCATTGAAGGTCAGTTGTTTCTGGTTGCTCCCGTCGGGCTGCATGATCCAGATGTCCCAGTTGCCGCTGGCGACCGATGAATAGATGATTCTTCCGTCCGGCGTCCAGGCCAGCCCCAGCGCGCCTTCAGTATTGCCGGAGGTGATCTGCCGCGCAGAATTCGCCTCGCCAGCGGTCATCGTCCAGATGTTCGCCACGCCGTTGCCGCGCACGGTCACGAGCGTCGTCGAATCCGCGGTCAGACTCAGATTGCCGTAGCCGTTGAGATCGTTGGTGATCTTGCGAACTTCGCCATCCGGGTAAGAGATGAACCAGATTTGCTGGGGGCTGTTTCTCTGGTCCGCCGCGGTGATGACGAGACCGCTGCCGTCCCCGAGCCACAGCATCTGCCCGATGTTGATCCACCTCTGGGACGTAATATATTTCTCCGGTCCGCCGTCCACAGGCAGCTCCACGATAGATGAGAATTTGCCGCTCTCGTTCCAGCGAACCAGGGCGATACTCTTGCTATCGGGCGACCACGCGCCTCCCCAGCAGCTATTCGTGTCCCCGCACGCAACTAGCTTCTTCTCGTCCGAGCCGTCCACGTTCGATATCAGGATCGCGGAGGTATTCGTCACCGCATCGCCGCGAATGTAGCCGAGCTTTTTATTGTCGGGCGAGACGACGACTCCAGGCATCACGTCGTGGATGATCTTTCGGGGCGGGGCCCCCCCGAGAACAGGGACCTGATAGATTTCGCCGACGCTCTTTCGGTCCCACATGTTGTAATAGATATAGTTCCCGTCGTACGAGAAAGCCAGGCCCTGGTAAGTTACTTCCGCGGGCGCGACGACCGGCACGTTGCTGGCGGAGGCTACCTGCCGGACCCAGAGACTCTGCTTGCCTCCGTCCTCCATCACGTAGGCCACATACTTCCCGTCGGGCGAGATGACGGCCTCGCGCGACTTGCCGTTGGTGGTCAGCTGCGTGACCTGCATGTTCTGTAAGAACGCTACGGGCTGCTTGTTAAGGGCGCGCGGCTTGAGCAGGAAATGGTAGACGAGAAAGCCCGCGCCGACGAGCGCCGCCGCCAGGACCGCGAGCATGATGAAGGCTGCGGGTTTGCCCTGCCTGATTCCGCCAATGAAGGAGCGCGTGCCCGTAGTCGTCTGCGCGCGGTCGATCTCGCCGGTGCGCGCCCGCCCGTCTCTCAGAGTCTCTCCGAGACCCGCCATGGTCCCGCGGGCCGGAAGTGCGGCGCGGCCTCTAGCCTCTGGCGCAAGCGAGTGATCGCGTTTGGAGTCGAAAGCCAGTTCCTGCCTGAGCGCCTTGAGGTCAATCAGCAAATCCTTGATCGTCTGGTAGCGCTCATCCTTATCTTTGCTGAGAGCTTTCCTGACGATGCGCTGAAGTTCAGCCGGAACGTCCTCCGTCGGCGAGGCCAGAGGCAAAGGCTCCCTATCGAGGACGGCCACGATGACGTCGCTCATGGTCTCGCCCGCGAAAGGCACTTGGCCCGCGACCATCTCGTAGAGCACCACCCCTAAGCTCCAGATGTCCGTCCGCTCGTCAACCGCAAGGCCGCGCGCCTGCTCCGGCGACATGTAATGCACAGTGCCCATCACTGTGCCCGGATCGGTGGCAACTTTCGCCATCGTCGGCGCTTTCGTGTCAATGGTCTCGGCGCGTCGCTCCGTCAATTTCGCCAGGCCGAAATCGAGAATCTTGATGTAGCCGTCGGGCCGGACCATGATGTTCTCCGGCTTGATGTCGCGATGAACAATGCCAGCCGCGTGCGCTGCCGCCAGGGCGGCCGCAGTCTGCACGGCGATGTCCAGCGCCTCGCTCAATTTCAGGTGCGTGCCCTCAAGCCGCCCGCGCAAAGTCTCGCCTTCGACAAACTCCGTCGCCATGAAGTAGAGAGAATCTTCCTGGCCGATCTCGTAAATGGTGATGATGTTCGGGTGGTTCAAGGCGGACGCCGCAAAAGCCTCCTGCTCGAAACGCTGCAAGCGGTCCGACTCTGCGACAAATCTCGCGGGAAGAAGTTTCAGGGCGACGGGGCGGCGCAAGGTCGTATCCTGCGCCAGATAGACCTCGCCCATCCCGCCACGGCCTATGGGCTGGCGGATTTCAAAGCGGCCGATGCGTGTGCCTGTCTTCATCTCCATAAGAGAGCGAGAAAGAATATTATTAACACACAAAATTAAGAAGGGCGACTAACAACACGGCTATTCTGGGAGCGTTATTCATCGAGCGGCGGGGTTGATTATAGTGTCGCCAAAGAGAGATTCATTCACGCGAGAAAGGGGAAAATCCTGTTATGGGTGTGCAATTAAAGAGGCTCGGAGAGCAGCGGATCGTCATCACGGGCGCTTCGAGCGGCATCGGTCTGGTGACGGCGAGAATGGCCGCGAAACGTGGCGCGCGCCTGGTGCTCGCGGCGCGAAGCCGTGACGCGCTGCGTCAACTGGCGGACGAGATAAGGGCCGATGGGGGCGAGGCCGTGTACGTGGTCGCGGACGTAGGCGTTGAGGAGGACGTGCGGCGCATCAGGGATGCGGCCATAGAACATTTCGGCGGGTTCGATACGTGGGTCAACAACGCCGGCGTCTCGATCTACGGCCGACTGACGGATGTTTCGATGGAAGATCAGCGCAAGCTCTTTGAGACGAACTTCTGGGGCCTGGTTCATGGTTCGCGCATCGCTGCGGAACACTTAAGGGCACGCCCGAAGGAGCAGGGCGGCGCGATCATCAACGTCGGCAGCTCTCTTTCGGACCGCGCCATCCCCTTGCAGGGGACTTACTGCGCGTCGAAGCACGCGGTCAGAGGCTACACGGACGCCCTGCGGATGGAGCTCGAAGAGGAAGATGCCCCGATCTCCGTCACGCTCATCAAGCCGAGCGCGATTGACACGCCTTACAAGGACCACGCCAGAAACTATCTGCCAGTGGAGCCGCAGAACCCTCCGCCGGTTTACGCGCCCGAGACAGTGGCCGGAGCCATCCTTCACTGCGCGGAGCACCCGGAGAGGGACGTCTATGTCGGAATGGGCGGCAAAGCGATGTCGGTCGGTGACAAGTACGCACCCCGTTTGACAGACAAGGTGATGGAAGCCGCGCTCTTCAACATCCAGCAGACGGACGAGCCAACGCCTGAAGACAGGCGCGACGGTCTCTTTTACGCGTCCGAAGATTTAAGGGAGCGCGGCGGCTACGACGGGCACGTCGCCGAGAGCAGCCTCTACACGAAAGCGACGCTGCATCCCATTATCACCAGCGCGATCCTGCTCGGCTCCGGCCTCGCGCTCGCAGCCTGGTGGCGCGCCAGTAATAACAGGAACGGTCAAACGCAGGGGTAGCGCGAGGAGGTCTTTGAGAAAGAACTGAGGTGGTTAACGAGAGTTGGCCGTGCCCGGTCCACGAAATCACACGAAATGACACGAAGACTTGTTTCGTGCTGATTCGTGTGGTTTCGTGGATCGCTTGCACACGCTTATCACCCAGTCAGGTTTTGCAAAGACCAACATGGCTGGGGAAGAGAGCCGAAGGAGAAAGGCGCTCATGAAGGGGAAATCAAGGTTCGTCGTTCAGGAGCATCATGCGAGCCATCTGCACTGGGATTTCCGTCTGGAGATGGGCGGGGTGCTGAAGAGTTGGGCCGTGCCGAAAGGGCCTTCGCTGGACCCGGGCGCGAAGCGTCTGGCGGTCGAAGTGGAAGATCACGCCGTCTCGTATCTGACTTTTACGGGCCGGATCAGCGAAGGCCATTACGGCGCGGGGCAGGTCTATCGCTGGGACATCGGGACGTTTGAGCTAACCGAGGGAAGCGCGCTTGAGAGCTGGCGCAAAGGCTCGCTCAGATTTCGCCTGCACGGCGAGCGGTTGAAAGGCGAGTGGCGCCTGTTCAAGATGAAAGGGCGTAAAGAAAAGGGCAAAGCTTTGTGGCTCCTGCAAAAGATTAAAGACGAATTCGCTCTCAACGGTCATGTCGCGGAGATAGTCGGCGAGAATTGAAGTAGAGAAATCGGATTTCAAGGTGCGTAAACGTACAGAACCTCGACCCTCTCCTGATTATCCCGGACCCGCACGGCATCCTCCTTGCTGACCCAAATCTGCGTCTTTCTTTGTGTCTGAAAAGTGAGTCATTAGCGAACGTTTACGGCGCGTTCGGGTGTACAGAATGTTAGAAACCCGAACGTCGAAAATCCTGGCCTGCGCTTGGCCGAAGTTAAACGAAGAAGATGGGGCTTGAAACCTATCAGAAGAAGAGAGATTTCAGCCGCACGCCGGAGCCGCGCGGAAAGGTCTCGAAGGCGGACCGTCGTCGCTTCGTAGTGCAGGAGCACCACGCCTCCATGCTCCATTTCGATTTTCGTCTGGAGATAGGAGGCGTGCTCAAGTCCTGGTCCGTGCGCAAAGGGCCGTCGCTGGACCCTGCGGACAAACGCCTGGCGGTCGAGACGGAAGATCATCCGGTCGAGTATCTGAAATTCGAGGGGCACATCCCTGTTGGGAACTACGGCGCGGGCCATCACATGATGTGGGACGAGGGGACGTATGAGCTGTTGAACGGCGACGATCCCATCAAGCAGTATGAGGCGGGGCGTTTGAAATTCCGCCTCAAGGGTAAGAAGCTGCGTGGCGACTTTAACCTCTTCCGTCTAGGTAAACGTGAGAACCAGTGGCTGCTCGTCAAGAGCAAGGACGAATTCGCGCAGGCGGGCTGGAAGCTAGAGCTACGCGTGCCCGATGAAAAGTGGGAGGCAGAGAGGAGCATGGGGCGTGCGCGCGCAGGTGAGGTGCGCCGCGAGAGCGCGAAGGCAGGGGTGCGTAAGATTCGCACCTCCAAAAAGGCAGAGGCCGTGGCCGTCCCGGCCAGCCGCTTTTTTAAGTCCGAAGAGTTGAGCGGAGACGCGGTCGTCAAAGTCGGAAGCGACGCAGTGCAGTTGACGAACCTGGACAAAGTTTACTGGCCGGACGAAGGCTACACGAAAGGCGATCTCATTAAATATTACTTCGAGGTCGCGAAGTACATTCTGCCTTACCTGAAAGACCGCCCGCTGATTATGAAACGTTATCCGAACGGGATCGGGGGCAGCTTCTTTCACCAGCACGACGTCAACGAAGCGCCGGAGTACGTGCGGACCGCCTCGCTCGAAGCGGAAGGGCACACGGTGGACTACATCGTCGGCGACAATCTGGCGACGCTGCTTTACATGGCGAATCTGGGGGCGATTGAGCGTCATCCCTGGCACTCGCGCGTCCGCGACCTGGAGCACCCGGACTGGCTCGTCTTCGACCTGGACCCGCAGGGCGTGGAGTGGGAAGACATCTGCCGCGTGGCCATCAGCGCCGGAGAGATTCTGGACGGGCTCGGCCTGGACTCTTACGCCAAGACTTCAGGCTCGCGAGGCCTTCACATCTACGTCCCGCTCAAGCCGAAATATTCTTACGACGTGGTGGCGGATTTCGCGTTGCGCGTCGCCGTCATGATTACGGAGGCGAACCCGGACGTGGCGACCGTAGAGCGCTCTTTGAAGAAGCGCAAGCGTGCGCGCATCTACGTGGATCACATGCAAAACGCCCGCGGCAAATCGGTCGTCGCGCCTTATTCGGTCCGCCCGAAGCCTGGCGCGACCGTTTCCGCCCCGCTCCAGTGGAGTGAAATCGAGCGGCGTCAGGTGACGATTCAGGATTTCACGATTGAGACGATGATGGCCCGCCTCAAGCGTCAAGGCGACCTTTTCAAGCCCGTGTTGAAAAAGGGGCAGGAGCTTGAGAGGGCCATCAGCAGGCTTGACGCATCGTCGAGCAAACCGAAAGCAAAACGCGCCGGGGCTTAAGCTACGGCCTGAGGGAAACGAACGAACAATCAGGAGGGTGAAACAATGGCAGGAAAAGCAGGAACAGCAGCAAAGCGTGAGTTGATAGATACGGGCAATGATAAGCGCTATGTGCGCCGCGACGAGAAAGGGCGCTTTGACGAGGTTGACGACGTGGGCCGCTCGCTCGCGCAGGACGTGAAGAAGAAAGCTAAGACGAAAGTCCCGTCCGGCCAGGGAGACAAGGGCGATCAAAAGCGCAAGTAAGGCCGGGGAAAGATAGGGGAGAAAGCTTTATGAGTACAGCAGCAAAGCAGAAGAAGGAGAAGAACACGGAAGGTGCGCGGCGCGGCGGCACGAGCAAAGTCTCGCGCAAAGATCAGATCATCGCGCTCTACCTTTCCGGGATGAGCGAGATAGAGGACCTGGCGATCATCACGGGTGCGCGCCCCTCTTACGTCGGGTCCGTGCTCCAAGAGTCGGGCCTCGTCAAAGGCTACTTCGATCTCTACACCTCGTCGGCCCATCCGATGAACGTCTATTCCAAGTTCTTCGCCAAACAACTCGGCTTCAAGGACGAGGAGACGGCCCGCGCGAGCGTCGAGCTGATTGACAGGCTCTACAACCAGTTCGAGTACGCGCAGGACCGTGCCGGACAGCATCATGCCCTGATGATGGCGCTGGTGATGTTCGACCGCGCGCGTTGGACCGGGAAGGGCAGAGAAGCTGACATCTTTCGCCAGTGGCTCTTGACCAGACTCAACGAGGCGGACCTGAGCGGCGAGACGGAAGAGTCCGAAGAGGAGACTTCTGAAGCGGCTGGAGGCCGTCCGTGATTACCTGACGCGACAGAAGAAACGAGGAGCGATGGCAGGTAAGAGCAAAAAGTCCGCGAAAAAGAGTGTCACGAAGAAGGGCCGGGGCGGGAGCAAAGGGGCCAAAGCGCGCACGCAGCAGCAGCCCAAATCCCCTATGCCGGCGCAGCACCAGCGCAAACCGGGTCTTGAGTCGAAGATCAGGCCGCGCCCCGAATACGAAGCGCCGCTCTATCGCGGCTCCGGGAAACTTCAGGACAGGGTCGCGTTAATCACTGGCGGCGACTCCGGCATAGGGCGCGCCGTCGCGGTCCTCTACGCCCGCGAGGGCGCGAGCGTGGCGATTGTTTATCTGCCGGAGGAGCAGCGCGACGCCGAAGAGACTCGTAGCGTGGTGGAGGCCGTGGGCGGGCGGGCTCTGCTCATTCCGGGCGATGTGCGCAAGCCTGAGTTCTGCCGGAAGGCCGTCGAGCAGACCGTCAGTGAATTCGGGAAGCTGGACATTCTGGTCAACAACGCAGCGTTCCAGCAGCACCGTAAATCGCTCGAAGAGGTGACGGAAGAGCAGTGGGACAGGACTTTCAAGACGAACATCTACGGCTATTTCTACATGACGAAAGCCGCGCTCAAACATCTGGAGGAGGGGAGCGCAATCGTCAACACGGGCTCGATCACCGGGCTCGAAGGAAGCCGCGAGCTGCTCGATTATTCGGCGACGAAGGGGGCGATTCACGCCTTCACGAAATCGCTCGCGCAGAATCTGGTGGAACGTGGGATTCGCGTCAACTGCGTCGCGCCCGGACCCGTCTGGACGCCGCTCAACCCTTCGGACGAACCCGCGAAAGAGGTGGCGAAGTTCGGCGCGGATACGCCCATGAAGCGGCCCGCCCAGCCTGAAGAGATCGCGCCGGCGTTCGTCTTCTTCGCGTCGGAAGCTGATTCAAGCTACATCACGGGCGAGGTGCTCACCCTGCTCGGCGGCGAGACTACCGCCGGGTAAGAACTTTTTTGAGTTGAGATGGAAAATTCCAACAAGCTAGGAGGCGATGGTCATGTCGGACAAAGATCGGCAGAAGAAAGATGGACGCAACAAGGACAAGAAGAACCAGGCGATGAGGGAAGCCATCAGCGAAAGAAAGCAGAACGCCGGGTCTGCTCGGCCAGGAGATGAAAGATCGAAACAGACCGGCACAAAATCAGGTCGCAGTTGAGGTGAAAGCATGCCAAACAATAATCGCAACAAACTGAATGAGCCGCCGACGGGCGAGGGTAAGAAACAGAGTCCGCGTGCGGGCGAGCCTAACAAACTGAGCAAGCGCTCCGAAGTGTTGCAGGCGCAGCGCAATCATCCGGAAGAGAACGCGGGAAGCGCGGCGGAAGAAGAGGCTTCGAGATCGAATTCCGCCGAAGAGAGGAATAATCCGAAGCGTGCGACAGCCGGGCGATAAGCCGGCAGGAAGGAATCAAAGATGGGGGAAGACAGGAACAACACTGGAGCCGCAGCGGCGGCGGCCAAACAGGCCGGAACACAGCCGCCGCGCGGCGACGTCAAAGAGCAGAGAGGCGGGATGCAGGCCGACCAGATTGTCGGGCAGACCTCCAAGGGCGCTCAGACGGAGGCTAAAGAGAACAGGAACCCGCAGGGAAACGACCCAGACCAGAACCGTAGCGCGCGCCAGGAAGGCAACGAGCTTTGAAACGGCTCGCGCCTGTTTTTGCGACGAAGTCGCAGCGAGAAGGTAGCCAGACGTGTAACGTCTGGGATAGGCAGGACAAGCATGTCCGCGTTGAAGACGCGGGGAGAACGTTCTGGCGCTCCTTCAGAGCGCGGATTATCCGTCTGCTTGTTCCAGACGTTGCACGTCTGGCTACCTTCTCATAGCCGCTTCGCGGCTGAAAAGCGGAATATTCAAACAGCGTCTTAAATAATTCCAGAGGAGAGGAATCATGTCTGCTTCCGTTAACAATCAGGAGAGCAACTGGCGCGAGCGATTGCTTGAGGGTGCCGAAGCGATAAGAGGGCTCCTTGAGCGGACAAAGCGCATCGCCGTCCTCGGAATCAAGACAGAGCGGCAGGCGGGCCAGCCAGCTTTTTACGTCCCACAATACCTGAACTCCGCGGGGTTCGAAGTGATTCCCGTTCCGGTCTATTACCCTGAGGTGACGCACATCCTGGGGCATCAGGTCTATCGCAGGCTGGTTGATGTGCCCGGCGAGATTGATCTCGTCAACGTCTTTCGCCGCTCGGAAGATGTCGCGGGACATCTGGAGGATATGCTCGCCAAAAGACCCCACGCGGTCTGGCTCCAATCCGGCATACGCAACAATGAAGTCGCCGAAACTTTAGCCAGGGCCGGGATCAAGGTCGTGCAGGACCGCTGCCTGATGGTCGAACACCGCTACATGTAATTCAAGAGGCTATCAACACCAACGCTTTCTTCTATCTTCTCAAAAAACTGGAACCATTATCGGGGCGTGCCGCAATTAGAAGCGTAAGGCTGACAGGATTGCGGAATTCGGATTGAAAAGAAGAACGCTGCCCGGTTTTCTTAAATCCGCAATCCCGAAATCCGTATTCCGAAATCGAGCAACCGCTGACACGCTCCTACAGGAAGAAAAAGAAGATGAGGAAAATCACAAGCCTTTTCCTGCTCCTCGCCCTGCTCGCCGCTTTCGTCAAAGCGCAAAACTCTGAGTCGCCGAAACTGCCCGCGAAGCTGACGGAGCAGGACGCGCTCGCGGCCCTACAGAAATATCTGGACGAAGAGTCACGCGCCGACGAATTCTCAGGGGCCGTGCTTGTGGCCAAGAACGGAAAGCCTGTTTTTCAGAGAGCGTACGGGCTGGCCAGCAAAGAGTACGGCGTCCAGAATCGCGCCGACACGAAGTTCAATCTGGGATCGATCAACAAAATCTTCACGCAGATTGCCATCGGCCAACTCGTCGAGCAGGGCAAGCTCTCTTACGACGACCGCCTCGGCAAATACCTGCCGGACTACCCGAACCGTGAGGCCGCGGAGAAGGTCACCATCCGGCAACTGCTTTCGATGACCTCTGGCATAGGAGATTTCTTCGGACCCGAGTTCGAGGCGACGCCCAAGGACCGGCTGCGAAATATCAAAGATTTCCTGCCGCTCTTCGCGGCCAAGGCGCTGGAGTTCGAGCCGGGCACGCGCCGCCAGTATTCCAACGGTGGCTACATAGTCCTCGGCGCGATCATCGAGAAGGTCTCGGGCGAGGACTACTACGATTACGTGCGCGAGCACATCTACAAGCCTGCGAGCATGCAGGACACAGCCTGGTACGAAGCGGACCAGCCCGTCAACAATCTCGCCAGCGGCTACACGAAGGAAGGGGGCGCGGGGAAGGGCGCGAGGCGAAACAACCTGTACACGCGACCGGCCAAAGGCAACCCGGCCGGCGGCGGGTATTCGACGACCGATGACATGCTTAAATTCACGCTCGCCCTGAAGGATGGGAGATTGCGCCTGCCGAATTTCAGACAGGAGGCCGTGGCGGGAGGCCCGGGGGCTGGCGGATTGGGAATAGGTGGCGGCGCTCCCGGAATCAACGCCCTTCTTGAGACCGGAGTAAATGGCGCTTACACAGTCATCGTGATGTCCAACTACGACCCGCCGAGCGCGCAACGGGTCGGAAAACAGATTCGCAGCCTGCTTGGCAGAGTGGAACAAAACGGGCAGGCGAAAAAGGATTGAGAAGAGCTGTGGTTTTGAAAAATTATTTTAGCCGCGAAGCGGCAATGAGACGGTAGCCAGACGTGCAACGTCTGGTCTCGTCAGCCAGGATAATTTACGCTCTGAAGGAGCGCACAGATAGCTCTGTCCGCACCTACAGTGCGGGATTATGAACTTGACTCGATTCCCAGACGTTGCACGTCTGGCTACCTTCTTGATGCGCCTGCGGCGCGAAAGGCGGGAATATTCAAACAGCTTCTTGGAGCCAACAGGTTGGAAGAATCCTTATTGGAGTTCATATACCCAATCTCATTCAACTCTACTCGGGGGCGCGAACCTCAATCCGCCACATCTGATCATCCACAGGTGACGTTATAATCGCCACATCCAGGAATCTCTTGATCACTTCGATGTTGGTCGTGGTGTGAAGTGATAGAGGGCCTGTCAGGTATGAACCGCCGCCGGCGAGCGCCAGCGGGATGAGCAGTTGGTCCGCTAAGTGCTCGCCGACGGGTGCGTCAACCGAAAGATACTGCTCGACCTCTCGGACCACTCTTTCGGCGATGGTTTCGGCGCGCACGCCGCGCTCGCCTATCCCCGTGAAAACTTCCGTCAACTGCTCGCTCTCGATCTCCACGGTCAGCACGTTGCCGGGGCTGAGTGCGTTGTCGGACGTCTCCAGCCGAAGCTGCTCGTCCGTCCAGCCCAAGCTCTCTCTGATTACATTAAGCTCTCTTTCGCCGATGGACGGCGGCAATTTGACGACCAGGGCTCGCGCACGGAGCCCGCGAATCTCCCCGCGCTCGCCCAAGTCAAATCCGTTACGAGAGCCGGCGGGCTCAACGTGGACGCGAAGCCTGCCGCCCCCCGGCGGATAAAAGCCGTAGCGCTCAAGCTCTATGGAAATCTTCGGTCCTGTCAGGTTCACGAGCGGCAGAAAAGTCTTCTGAAGAAACTCGAAAGGAGGTGCGTGGACGTTGTGTGTCCCACCTTCGAGCGTGAGGCTGCTCTCCCCATCGGCGATCATCAGGGGCGGGAGCACGGTTTGCAGAACGAGCGTGGTGCTTCCGGCGGTGCCGATGCTGAACGTGTAATCGCCCGGCGAGACCTTCCCGGGCGAGAAAGTGAACTCACTCGATCCGACCGCCGCGCCTTCGACTTTGGCACGGCCGATCTTTGCGGCAGCGAGGACGGCCGTCAGGTGCTGGCGCTGAAGCCCTGGCTTGGCGCGTCGCGCCCGAACATTGTGGATGCGGAACGGCTTGCCTGTGATGAGCGAGAGCGCGCAGGACGTGCGTATAATCTGGCCGCCGCCCTCGCCGAATGAGCCATCAATCGTAATCATCGCCGATTCTCAACCGTGTATTGTGATGATAAGTTTTAGGTCCCCGGCGTGTAAACTGCCGGATGAGATCGCAGTCTTTAGGGGAGCTGTTTGTCTTGAGTCCTGATAAAAGGCAGCATCGCGGCGCTCACCCCGCTGATGAGCGGCTTTTCGCTTCGGACAGGTTGCCTGAGTTGCGTACGGCGACCGCGGAGCTGTCCTGGCTGCTCAGTCGCGGTTACGCCATGAAGTCCGCCCTCAAGCTGGTCGGCGACCGTTACGATTTAAAAGAACGTCAGCGCACGGCCGTTTCCCGCGCCGCCTGCACAGACGATCAGCTCGCTCGGCGCGCCAAGCGTCGCCTGCCGGTGGAGGGTATTGCGGGCCAACGCCTCCTGATAGACGGTTTTAATCTGATTATCACGACCGAGGCTGCGCTCGGAGGCGGGCCGCTTTTGCTTTGCCGCGACTCTTGCATACGTGATTTATCGAGCGTTCACGGCTCTTACCGCTCGGTCCAGGAGACGGAAAAGGCGATCCATCTGATCGGCGAGACGCTGGCGACTCTGTTGCCAGCCTCCGTGGAGTGGTTCCTCGATAGGCCCGTCTCGAACAGCGGCCGTCTCGCAGAGAGAATCAGAGACTACGCGCGCGTGCGCGGCTACATTTGGAGCGTGGAGGTCATCTTCAATCCGGATCAGACCATTTCATGCGGGGATGGGATAACTGTAACTTCGGATTCATTGATTCTGGACGAGGCCGCGCGCTCGATCAACTTTAACGATTACCTCATCAGACGCCATCTACAGCAGGCATGGCTCATTGATTTAACCTGAGGACGACACGAGCAAAGGATGAGGAGCCGTCCACGCGCCGCACACGAAATAACACTAGACGACATACACAGGGCGTCTTTGTTTCGTGCCTTTTCGTGTGAGGCGCGTGGAGAACCCCCTCCGGCGCAGCTTCCTGATGCCGTTTTTGGCCGAAAATCGTTGACCGTCGGGGTGAACCGTGTTATAAACCGCCCCGCACCGAAATTGAGATTCAGAGGCTTAAAGATTGGCCGCAAGCCTCTATCGAGATGGACTTCAATCTCGACACCTCTTTCTTCTCTGTGAGCATTGAAATATTGTCGAAAACGTGAGGAGCAATTCTCTTTAGTGAAGAGAGCGCGTTGCTGCTCCTTACGCCCCGTTGCCCTTCCTTCCCGACCCTGGAAGAGCAGTTCGCGCCCTTTGATCTCTGAAAGGATTTAGCCCGGTCCCGGACACGCCCGTTTCGTATGATTCTTTAAGAAGCTTTTGAGCGGATTCATCTCCCCGCCTTAACCAATCAAAAACTATGCTCCGTCCCCCATCCATATCCCCAGCAGACGCACAGGTGACGCAGTCTTCCTATCCTTCCGGTGAGTTTTTTGGCCCATCAACAGAGGAACATCTGATGGCGCTCCTGGCGCTCAGCCACACGCCGCTCGAAGACCAGTTATATCGCGCGATGCTGGGGGACGCCGTGGCGGCCGGGCGCGCAAGCCTCACTTTCAGCATCAGGCGACTGTCGGCGCTCGCAGGGATCAGCAGCACTTCGTCTGTCCGGCGTGCCCTCAACGGACTGCTCTGCAAGCTGAGCATCGAGAGCATGAAGCTTGCGAATAACGGGCGCGAGCGCCAGGGCTACGCCTATCAGGTCTTCAAACCCGGCGAGATTTTCGAGCGACGGCGCGCGGCGGGGCTTGAGGCGTATCCGAAAGGGATAGCATTTTGGGGGAAGCACACGGGCTTTACGCGGGCCATAGAGCGTGTGGCCGTCAACAGCAACCTGAGCCGCAGGGAGGCGCAGATAGCCCTGGCCTGCGCCGAAGGGATGACCAACGCCGAGATCGGCGAGAAGTTCAAAGTCAGCCCGCAGACCGTCAAGTTCCATCTCAGAAATATCTTCACCAAGTTCGGCGTGCGCCGCCGAACGGAGTTGATCTCTCGTCTGCTCGTTCAGGACGTCGGGCGCGCGGCCGTTGAATAAAGAGTCGGCGGCGGCGCTTTTGAGGAGTTTCCGCAAGGCCCGTCGCCGGTTGAAAACTTGATGCCGCCTCGCACCAGAGGCTTCCCCTACGGGGGTTTGGCGTGGACTCTTAATCCCCGAAGCGGGATTAAGAGGGGCATGCGGGGCTAAAAGTGTGCGCGCTTGACTTCAGTTCGGAAAAGAGAGGCTTCAGATGGGACCGAAGAAAGAGAAGAGAAAGAAGAAAAAGAAGACGGCGCTGGTCGTCTGCCGCGACCGGAAAGAGTTCTGGACGACGCAGACGCAATTCTGGCAATGGGTCAGAGAGGGCGTGGTCGTCAAAACCGGCGATCACCCGCTGACGGGAGCCTTCGCGCGCGAGCACGAAGAGTTGATGGTGATGATGAGCAACACTGTGCTCAACCTCGCCCGCCCGAACCACCTGCGCGAGGCCCTCGCCTCACGCCGCATAGGCTTGGCCGGCAAGTGAGATATTCAGCAACGCGATAGAGATGATTTCGGGAATGATGATAACCAAGTCTGCGAAGCAGACGGCAGAATAAAGCCCCGGACGAAGCCGCAGGCGGAGTCCGGGGTAAGAGTGCGTCAGAATAATTCTCCGGAGTCTGCGAGAGCAGACGGCAGAGGCCGTCGCTGAGATTAATGCCAGGTGTCTTACACTAATTTGCTATACCACATTGTTTTTGCCACTAAAGAGCGTTATCCGTTCATCAGCGATGAGTTGCGCCCCAAACTGCACGAATATCTCGGTGGGACGGTGCGCGGACTGGGCGGCATTGCCCTGGAGGTCGGAGGCACTTCCGACCATGTTCATCTCCTTACCAAGATTAAGCCGACCGCCGCGGTCTCTGAATTCATTAAGCAGCTCAAGGCCAACTCTTCCGGATGGGCGAATAAAATGGCGCGGGGGCGTTTCGCCTGGCAGGGCCGTTACGGAGCGTTTACCGTGAGCGAGTCGCAGGTGGAAAAGGTGCGCGAGTATATCCGCAGTCAGGAAAAGCATCATCAACGCGTTTCATTTGAAGATGAGTTCAAGCGCTTATTGCAAGCGCATCGCATAGAGTTTGATGAAAGGTATCTTTGGATAACCTGAGCTTCTGCCGTCTGCTGACGCAGACTCAACGCGGGCGGGCTGACATCCCCCGCACTCCGCCTGCGGCTACGTGCGGGGCTTTATTCTACCGCCTGCTGTCGCAGGCTAGGTAGTGTCCTTCAAAATTACTCATTATGTAACATGTTGGTCCCTGGCTATGTAACACGAGCAAATCATTATGAAGTTGAAATACACAAAAACAATTACAGGCTTCTCGACAATCGTGCTCCTTTTACTCCTGGGGCAGCTTTCCGTGTGGGCGCAGCCTTCGCCACAGAGTCCTCCGCAGAATGAGGCAGCCTCGAATGCGGCGCGCGCGGTCGAGCAATATCGCATCGGGCCGCGCGACGTTTTGAGCATACGCGTCAGTGCCGGCCGCCTCGTCCCGGAGCTTTCGATGGATACGGTGGAGGTTGACGAGTGCGGGCGGATTCCGCTCCCTTCGGTCGAGCACGAGGAGCAGAACGAGATGCAGGCCGCGGGCAAGACCAGAACGGCCCTGGCGGAAGACCTGCGCCTCTTCTATAAGAAGTACAAGAAGAACCCGCAGGTCGTCGTCATCATCAAGGAGTACAACTCGCAGCCGGTCGCCATCAACGGCGCGATCATCAAGCCGGGCCAGTTCCAGTTGCGCCGTCCCGTGCGCCTGCTTGAGCTGGTGCAGTTCTACGCGGGCGGACCGACCGAGCGCGCAGGCGGCAGCATACAGATCGCGCGGATGCCTGACTTCAACCCGTGCGCTTCGACAGAGAAGGAGGCTACAGGCTCTTTCGAGTTCATCGTGCTCAATCTCAAGGAGACGCTCACCGGCCTAGAGAAGGCCAATCCTTACCTGCAACCCGGCGACGTCATCACGCTGCCGGAGGCGAAAGAGGCCTATGTGGTCGGCAACGTCCTCAGGCCCGGTCCGGTCCTGCTCAAAGAGAATAACGTCACAGTCTCGCAGGCGATTGCGATGGCTGGCGGCACCATGCCGGACACGAAGAAGGACAAGGTGCGCATCATACGCCAGGAGTCGGGCGGCCAGGCGCGGCGCGAGATCATCGTTGACCTCAAGGCCATTGATAGCCGAAAGGCGGAGGATGTGGCCCTGATGCCGAACGACATCATCAACGTGGAGGCTTCCGGGGGGCGCAGACTGCTTCGCAGTCTCCTGGGCACAATCGTCCCCTCGGTCGGGCAATTGCCAGTACAGGTCATACGTTAATAGTTCACCACAGAGACACAGAGACACAGAGAAATGCAGAAGGCAGAAAGCAGACAAGGTAGCACCTCTTTGCTGCCTACTGCCTACTGCCTACTGCCTTCTTTCCTCCGTGTCTCTGTGCCTCTGTGGTTCATCAAGTCCTTAAAAATTCGAGGCTGAATTCCATGCAAGACGATCAAAAAACGCTTCTCAGTCTTCCTGAGCCGCGCGGGCTCGAAAAGGTCAGAGAGCACGCGCCGTCGCAGCTCTCCTACTCCGGTTACACGGGCGGTAGCGATACGGGCGGCGATGAAGAGAACCATTTCCGCAGCTACCTGCGGGCGGTGCGCAAGCACCTCTGGCTCATCATCGGCATCACGCTCATCGTCACGAGCCTGGTGACCATCTCGGTCGCCCGCCGCCCGGACATCTATTCGGCGCAGGCGCGTGTGCAGGTGGACCTGGAGAACAACCCCGCGAGCGGGGTGGGAGGCAAGAGCGGCACGGTCGTCATCAGCAGTCCGAGCTCGGACCCGGCCTATTTCAACACGCAGTTGCAGAACCTGACGAGCCTCGGGCTCTTGCGGCGCGTCGTCAAGACTCTGGACCTGGAGCACAACGAGACCTTCCTCAGCGCCGGGCGCGAGCAGAACCGTTCGACCTATCAGAACATCCTGCGGATGCTGGGCCTGGGGAAGAAGGACGAGCCACAGAAGGAGAAGGCTAAGGACGAGCTGCCGCTGACGAGTTCGATCAGCCCGGCCACGGCGCGCGACGATCTGGTCGAAGCCAAGCGCCTGGACCCATTCGTGCGCATGCTTCAGGGGGGCCTCAAGGTCGAGCCGGTCAAAGAGACGCGGACCAGCTCGTATTCGAAGGACACGCGCCTGATAGATTTAAGCTTCCAGCACACGGACCCGCAGCTCGCGGCCAAGATCGTCAACACGATTGCGGACACGTTCGTCTTCTCGAACCTGGAGAAGAAGACGGAGACGAACGCCAGCGCAGGGGATTTTCTGCAAAAGCGTGTGGCCGAGCTTCAGTCGCAGATACGCAATGCGGATGAGCGGCTGGTCAACTACGCCAGCGCCCACAAGATTCTTTCGCTCGACGGGAACCAGAACACAGTGGTCGAGCGCCTGGCAGGGCTCAACCAGCAACTGCTACAGGCAGAGAACGACCGCAAGCTGGCGGAAGCGGAATACCGTGCTGCGCAGGCTCCGGGCGCGGCGAGCGCCCTGGCTTCAAAAGACGTCAAGCAATTGGACGAGCTGGAAGGAAAGCTGGCGACGCTCAAACAGAAGCGGCAGGAGCTGCTGGTCGAGAACACGGAGGAGTGGCCGGAGGTCCGTGAGACCAACCAGCAGATCGCGGCCATCGAGAAGCAGATCACGGAGCTACGCAGCCGGACGGTGAGCGATCTGACGAAGAACCTGGAGACGAAATACAGGCAGGCGCTCGCGCGCGAGAAGGCCATTCGGGACGATTTCAACAAGCAGCGCGGCGAGACCCTCAGCCAGAACGAGGCGGCCATCAACTACCGCATCATCCAGCAGGAGATTGAGACCAACAAGCAATTGCTCGCAGGCTTGCTGCAACGCTCGAAAGAGAACGATGTCGTTTTGGCCGGGACACCGAATAATATCTACGTCGTTGATTATGCCGTGACGCCCGAGGCTCCCGTCGGACCGCAGCGCCTGCGCACTGTGCTGATGGCGCTCTTTCTGGCGTTCGCCGGAAGCGTCGGCCTGGCGATCTTTCTGGAATACATGAACGATTCCGTGCGCTCGACCGAAGACGTGGAGCGCTGGCTGCGGCTGCCCTCCATCGGCGTCATTCCGCGAATCGGCGGCTCGGCCCGCAAGCGGCTCATGCCGTCGCGCGCTCTGCAACGCCGCGGCGAGGGCGGTTACACCGCGCCGGAACTGCTCACGAACATGGAGAGCCGGTCCGCACTGGCGGAGTCGTATCGCCATCTGCGGACCTCCGTCCTACTCTCAACCGCGGGGCGCGCGCCGAAGACCTTGCTGGTGACGTCGAGCATGCCTGCGGAGGGGAAGACGACGACCGCCGTGAACACTGCGCTGAGCCTGGCGCAGACGGGTGCGAGCGTGCTGGTGATAGACGCTGACATGCGCCGCCCGCGCGTGCATTCGATTTTCGGTGTGGAGAACAAGCGCGGCCTGAGCACGATTCTTTCGAGCGACATGAGCGAGGCGGAGATGCTCAGCCTGATTCAACAGCACGAGGAGAGCGGCCTGCACTTTCTGCCCGCCGGGGCGATTCCGCCGAACCCCGCGGAGCTGATCGGGTCCGAGCAGATGCGCCGTCTCATCGGCGCGCTGGAGAAGACCTTCACGCACGTCATTCTGGACTCGCCGCCCGTCGGTTCGTTCACGGACGCCGTGCTCGTCTCCACGCTGGTTGACGGCGTGCTCCTGGTCGTCCACAGCGGCAAGACCTCGCGCAGCGTCGCCCGCCGCACCAGACAAATTCTGCTGGACGTCGGCGCGAAAGTCTTCGGCGTCGTCCTCAACAACGTCAACCTGCGGGAGCACGATCATTACTATTACCAGAGCTATCAGGCCAACGGCTATTACAACACAGAGACGGAAGCGGAGCCGATCACAGGCTCTTAGAGATAGAGTGAAGCCCAGAGCCTTCCTTGCCGCCGTGGGTGACGTTAATGATCCGGTTACCTGGAGCGGCATCCCATATCATTTCCTGCAAAGCGCTCGTATCGCCGGGCTGCTTGATGAAGGCTTGCCGCTCTCGACAGGTGATTTTGGGTGGAAGGCTCTGCGGCTCGGTTGGAATTTGAGCCGCGTCTTGAGCGGAGATCGTTACGGCGGCTATCAATACTCAACGGCTTTTTTAGAGCGCCTCTGGTCTACGGTGCTCCCGCGCCTCAAGAGTAATCTGGTCGTCAATTGCTTTCAGCTCTATGCTCCAATAGTTGTCCGCGACCACACCATCGAGAAGTGGTTCTTTATTGACCAGACGCTGCTACAGCTTTTCGACTATTACGAGCAGCGGGCAACCGTTGGCCGCCGCATCGCTCTTGAAGCCATAGAGCGCGAGCGCGAGGGATACAACGCTGCGGCGGGCGTCATCGTTCACAGCCGTTGGGCAGCCGAAAGCGTTATGCGCGACTACCTCATCTCGCCTGATCGTGTCCACGTAGTTTTGCCCGGGGCCAATGTAGATCAAGATGAGTATGCGCGCTGGGAAATCGAAGAGGAGCGACGGCGCGCGACCCTTTCGGATGAAGAGAGACCGCTCCGGCTCGTCTTCGTTGGAAAATACTGGCACCGCAAAGGACTTGACCGCCTTCTACACGCAATAGCTCTGGCCCGCCGCGACGGACTTCGTGCGACTCTGAGAGTGATAGGCTGCGAGCGCGATTCTTTGCCCGATGGTCTGCGCGACGTAGAGGGCGTGGAGTGGCTCGGGTTTATAGACAAGCGTACGCAGGCAGTGCGATTTTTCCGCGCGGTCTCAGAGTGCGATGTCGGGTGTCTGCTTTCAAGAGTCGAGGCCGGAGGCATCGCCCTGCGCGAGTATCACGCGCTCGGTCTTATCAGTTTGGGAGCCGATACGGGCGGCGCGCCCGAGCACATGATCGCCGGCGCTTCCGTAACAGTTCCGACCGGGGCGAATGATGAAGAGATCGCGAATACACTATTAAATCTGGAACGCGACCCGTCCCGGCTCAATAATCTACGCATGGCCGCCTGGGAAAAACGGCGCTCGGCTTTGTGGGATGAATCTGTAAGACAGATCCTCTCTTTTTGGCCTCATGCCCGGACAGGTTCCGAAGCGCCCTTCAATCTAACGGCTGATTTTAGTCCTCAATATGATGAGGTGAGATGTTAATGCGTAATCTCATCCCCGCAGGGCTCTTGCGAACGCTGGAGTGGAAGGCGCGTTTCGGGACGGTGGGATTCCGTTCGACTGCGGCGTTGCGCGCGGTCGCTTCCAGAACGCATCGGGACGCTCTTGTTAACTCGCGGGTCGAGCAGTTACCTCCATCGTTAAGGTCTCACCTCTCGCTCGTGGTTGACGTCGGAGCAAATACAGGACAATGGCTTTCATCCCTGCAAAAGCTCTTGAGCATCAAGCGGGCCGAAATCTTCGAGCCGAACCCTGAAGCATTTAAGATACTGCGTTCTAATCTGGGCGATAAGCCAGGCATACGCCTGCATCAAACTGCGCTCGGAATGCGTTCGGAGATTTCGACGCTGCACGTTACGCGCACCTCTTCATTAGCCTCTTTGTTGCGCCCGTCCGAGATGCTGGAAGCGCAATACACCGCTCAGAACGCTTCAGTGGTCAGCGAAATAGAGGTTCCTGTGACGACGCTTGACGCGGTGTTATCGGAAGAAGAAGCAATTGATCTGCTCAAAATTGATGTTCAGGGATTCGAGCGCCCCGTGTTGCTCGGCGGAATCGAGACCTTAAAGCGCACGCGAGCCTTGTTGGTTGAAATGAACTTCGTCTCTCACTACGAAGGCGACGATACCTTCGCTTCTTTAACCCACCTGATCACTCAAGAATTGGGCTTTGAATTCTGGGATATGTCGTTGCCGCACCGCGGGCCGGAGGGCCGCGCATTGTGGTCTGATGCCGTTTTTATAAATCCGGCGATGCGGCCTGCTGGCGGATGGAATAGCACAAGCCCCCTGGTAAGTGGAACTGTAAAGTGAAGTCGAATCAAGCTAGGGTCTCGCACGAACTCTTGCGAAGGGTTGTCGGTTGGTGGCCTTTTGAAAGAGGCACGCAACGCATTCCCTCCGAACTCGGCAAAGCTTTTCCTGCGGCGAATGCGGAGGGTGTCATCGGGCGCGTCGGAAAAGGAGACGTGCGTTTCCCGTACCAGCCGGGGGACGTCGCGCACCCAGGCTACTGGTTTCTGTATGAGAAAGGCGTGCGGCGTTTACTAGGTGAGTTGCTCTCGCCCGGCTCTGTTTACATAGACATCGGGGCGCATAGAGGATGGCACGCGGGTTACGCGCTCGCGCTGGTCAATCCGGGCGGCTGCGTCATCGCCTGCGAGCCGCACCCGCAACATGTTGCCTGCCTGCGGCAACTTGCATCGCTCAATCCCGAAAAGGATTTGCGTATTCACGAAATGGCGGTAGCCGAACGGACAGGAGAGGCGACGCTGTTAGCCAGTGTGGAAGAGGGCTGGCACACAATCGTTCCAGAATTCAACGCCCTGTGTGACGTTCCGCGCAAGCCAATCCAGATTAAAACCCTGAGCCTGGATGACCTTGTCGAGCAGCACCCTGATCTTAAATTACAAGATGGCCCTGAGCGCGTCGTCATTAAAATTGATGCTGAGGGGGCGGAGCTGGATATTTTGCGTGGCGGAACAGAAACGCTGCGGCTTCCCTCGATTCGAGCATTGGTTATGGAATGTACTGGAGGGCCGGAGCCTTTTCGTGAACGGTCGCGTTCCTGTAGACGCCTTCTGCTTGAAGCGGGATGGGAGCTGTCCGTGATTACACACAAGGGACGCCGCCCGTGGAAAGATTCTGACGCAGACACACAGGTCAACATCCTGGCCGTAAGAAGTTAAGTGGTCTCAAACGCTGAAACAATTGATCAGGTTGACGTCGAGAGCGGCGCGCAGCCTGTACGTTCCCGCTCGCTCAAGAGTTTGCTGGCACGGGGCGGGGCAACGCTAGGCGTCGCCGTTGCTCTGGAACGTGGGTTCGGCTTTTTCGCAAACCTTCTGGCAGCGCGCATTGCCGGGCCGCAATCGTTTGGCGCGTATTCGGTCGTGCTTGCGACCACCGGCACAGTGGCAAACTACGCGGGCGCAGGCATCGGCTCTACCGCCAATCGCTTCTCCGGCCAGTATCCGATTGCGAGCAAGGGCTATCGCAGATTCCTGCGCGCCATCATGCTCGTAAGCATCTGCTCGGCGCTGCTGGGCGCTGGGCTGATGCTGGTTGGCGCGGGGCCATTCGCCCGCGGGTTGCTGCGCAACGAAGCCCTGGTCGGCGTGCTGCGAATTGCGGCGTTCTCGGCAGGGGCCTTAATTCTTCTAGAGTGTTGCCGCGGTCTCCTGATTGGACAGCAGAAGTTTCAGGCTCTGCTGTTGCTTTCAGTCATCTCGGGCGCGGGCCTGTTGTTGGTTCTGCCAAACGCGGCACGCATCGGGGCCTGGGCGATGATCGCGGGGCAGGCGAGCGTGGCCCTTGTGGCGGTTGCGGCGTGCGCTCTCTTCTCGCGTCGCCTGGGAATGATTCCGGCGAGAGACGAAGCGGAAGCGGGTCAGGGGCCGGGCGTAAATTCGATCTTAAAGTTCGGGCTGGTGCAGCTTGGCGCAGTGATCGGCATCAATATCGCAAGCTGGTGGTTGGCTTCGCTGGTCGCACGCGCCGATGCCACGCTGGTTCAGATGGGCATGTTCGCGGTTGCCAATCAGTTTCGTGGCCTGGCGTCAATCATGCCGGGAATGCTCGCGCAGGTTACCTATCCATTGCTGACGTCTGAGTCCGGGCGCTATTACGGCGGGCCTGACCGTGTGGTGCTGGTCAACACCTTTCTCGCCACTTCTCTGACATTAACTCTGGCAGGCGCAGCTATCATACTTCTACCGTGGATATTGCCGAGTCTGTACGGTGCCTCGTACAGCGGCGCAGAAGTCCCTTCAGCGCTTCTACTCGCGACAGCGATAAGTCATATGGGCGGAACAGCGGCGGCGAATCGCGTGAGCATCGTGAACCTGCGCGCGTTAGGTGTGATTAACGGCGCATGGGCGATGGTAGTCGTACTGCTGGGAATCTGGCTTGTGCCGCTGGCAGGGGCGACCGGAGCTGCGGTCGCTTTCTTTGTCGGACATCTCTTTTCGCAGTGCGTCGTGCTGTGGGTGCTGAAACGGGCCGGGGCGTTGCCGCGCGGGCTGCTTCATTTATCGCTGATGGGAATGCTCGGCGCGATAGTGTTCGCAACGCTCGCATACTTCAGGGCAGTTCAACCATTGCGTCAGAGCGTCATGACGGGTGCGCTCCTGTTAAGCCTGCTGGTTCTCATGTTCGCGTTCTCGCATTTCGGATTGCGGCAGGGATGGATACCGAAGATTTGGAGACGAGCGGAGTAGCATCGGACGCAAAAGCGGCTTATGACGGGGTCGAACGGAAAAGAGAACGCTGGGGTCTGGCAGGTGCTGGACGTAAGAGCCATCTGGATTAAAGAGTTTGCCTCTGCGCTTAACAGAGTCGTCCCCGTGCTTGGCTGGATTCCCAGCATCAGTAACACGGGAAGGCTAAAGCGTTGGGAGCGCGAAGAGGTTTTGAATGATCCAGCATTGCGCGTTCGCCACTTTCCACTTCAAAGAGGTTTCGCGCGTCCTCCGTTGGCGTGGCTGGTGCGGGAAGGCTCTCGCCTGCGTGGAAGATTGGCGCGCCATTCATCCGACACGCGAACGTCACCGCTGATCTGCTGCTCGCCTCACTATGCGGCGGTTGCCGAAGCCTGGCAGGGGCCGGTCGTTTATTACGTTACAGACTACTTTCCGGCTTACTGGGAAGACCCGCGCCGAATCAAAGCCCTGGACCTTCGTATGTGTCGCGCCGCTGACCTCGTGTGCCCAAACTCGAATCGCATCGCGCTCTATCTGAAAAATGATGCCGGTTGCGCTGAAGATAAGATCGAGATTGTTCCGAATGCGACTCGCGCCTCGAACCTACTGCCCGAGCCTGCTTTGAAACCCGCCGCGCTTCCCGAAGACGTCGCGGACCTCGCGCGACCCGTTGCCGGAGTGTTGGGAAATCTGGCGAACAATATTGACTGGATATTGCTTCAAGACGTAATCAAGCGAACGCCCTGGCTCTCGTGGGCCTTCATCGGGCCGACAGAAATGCCTGTGCTTGACCCGGAGCAAGAGCAGGCGCGCGCCGCTCTGCTGGCGCATCGCGGGCGCGTACGCTTCACCGGCTATAAACCTTATGGCTCTCTGCGTGACTATGCGCGCTCGTTCGACGTGGCTGTGCTGCCTTACAAAAAAATCGAGCCGACGTACTCTGGAAGCTCAACGCGCTTCTACGAACATCTAGCTACTTGCAGACCGATGCTCGCCACGCGCGGATTCGAAGAATTGCTTCACAAAGAGCCGCTGCTCCGCTTGGTTGAAACCGCGCCTGAGATGGTCGCCGCTCTTGGAGCATTGCGTGACGTGGGATTTAACGATGGGCTTGAAGGACTGCGTTGGCGTGAGAGTCGGCAGGAAACATGGGAAGCGCGGGCGCGAGCAATGACAGAAGCTTTAGATGGACGACGCGCATACATTAATGACAATCGCGCAGTTCTCTCTGTCTCCGCGTGAGCGTACTCCAATACAAAGTGGAAACGGAACGGCCAATTCGCGTAGCGCTTGTGCATTATCGTGATGATGCCGCGGCGGGCGGATCGCTTCGTGTTGGTCAAAGTCTTGCCAATAGCCTCGATCCGAAAAAGATTGAGGCGCACATGATCTTTGCTTATGGAGAAGCTGGCGTAATTTCAGAACAAGCTCATGTGCCATGCCATTTTCTCCGAGCCAATGGCGCGAAAGATTTTAGTGCCTGGATTCGCGCGCGTCGCCTGTTGCGAAACCTTAAGCCCGACATCATCCACTTCATGGATAATGTGATCTGGCTTAACGCAGCTTTGACCGGGACCGGCTACAAGAAGCTTTTACACGTACACGGAAAGTTCCTTCCCTCATATATGGAGTGGTATGACCGTCGGCTTAGAAAGAGGCTGGGACTAAAAGCCGACGGACAGGTCTGTATTACTTATGGTGCAAGCGCGACTTTGACTGCGCTTGGATGGGGCCGACCCGAACGAACGTGGGTGGTTCCGAACGCCATAAACATCAGGGCGTTCGAAGATTTACCTGCGCGTCCTATCGCCCGCGCAGCGTTGAATATACCCGCCGATGTTCGTTTATTAGGAATGGTCTGTCGTCTGGTTGAGCACCGGGGGTGTCAGGACGCACTGGAAATATTGCGCCGCCTTGAACAAAACTGGCACTTGGCCTTTTGCGGGGACGGTCCGTTTCGGAATGAGCTTGAGATGAAAGCAGAGCGCGAAGGAGTGCGCGGGCGCGTGCACTTCTTAGGTTCGTTAGCTGATGTCCGTCCCGCGCTGGCGGCGATGGATGCTTTCTTGTTCCTCGCGCGCTACGATTCGTTTGGGATAGCAACATGCGAAGCCTTCGCGTCCGGTGTTCCGGTTTTCGGGTTAGCCGGAGATGGTGAATACCGTGAGCCGCAAAATCCGCTTATTACTGACGACAATTCTATTTTTGTTGAACGGCATCAAGCTACGAATTATGAAGCACCTGAATCTCCAGAGGTTCTAGATAAATTAGCCCGTCACATTGCCGACTATGGAGAGAATCCGCAGCGTTATGAGGCTATGACAAAGCGAGCTAAAGAGTGGGTACAGTCGCGTTTCGACGCATCAATACAGGCAGAAGCTATGACTCAGGTTTATGAAAAAGTACATTGTTCAAATAAGCAGCATATTAGAACAACGAATGATTGTTCGGATGGTCACCCCTCTGTGAATTCCGAAGAGTTTTATGAATCACCTTCGAATTAAGAATTACGCGATCAAATCAGATGAGCACCGACCGCAAGATCAGTTCTGGGGGCCGGTGCGAATCAAAGGCGACGGTACACAGCCGGACATCAATCATCAATCAGATGCGCACCAGCCAGCGCCTGGCGAGTGTCCGATATGCGCTTATCCTGAGACCTTATTCCTTCTGAATGTTTATGGATGGCCTGTTTATGAGTGTAAGGATTGCGGGGTCGGTTTCGTTTGGCCGCAACCATCAAAAGAACTTTTGCAAAACTTCTATGACGCATCTTACTGGTCTCACTACATGGGAAGTGAAGAGCCTCTATATTTCCGGGCGGAGCTAACCAATCATATTTTTAAGCGTCAGGCCCAATGCTTTGATCGAATTATGAATGGCCGTCGTGAGGCGCGGGTTCTGGACATCGGCGCGGGCGACGGCACAATGTTGCGTTTGCTGACTGACATCGGTTACCGGAACGTTTACGGAGTTGATCTTGATGAAAACAATGCGCGCCGCGCCCGCGAGCGCCTGAACGTTAATGTCGAAGCCTGCGACTTCCTGAACTTCAACGAGAAAGGGTGGGATGCCATCACGCTCTGGGCAGTAGTAGAGCACCTGAAAGACCCTGTTTCGTATCTACGACACGCCAGCACATTAATTAATCCGGGCGGGATTTTTATCTTGATGACCGGAGATAATTCATCGGCTCAGGCATGGATTCAGGGGGCGTTGGATATGTGGGTCTATCCTCCCGAGCATCTCTTTTATTTCACTAGAAAGTCTTTGCGGCTACTTTTTCAAAAAGCGGGCTATAGTGATTTCAAGTGTCAGCTTCAATTTCAGCCTCTCTGGAAAGAGTCCATCCTGTGGGGAACACGAATATACGAGGCTGTAAAGACACGCCTCAACCCAAAGGCGCGATGCTGGCGCAGTGTGAATAGCAATCTGCTCGTTGCCTGGGGCACGCCTGCCATTGCCGGAACCACCAGATGACTGCTCCTATCCGAGTCGCGCACGTTATTGGAGCGCTGAGTTTTGGTGGCGTCGAGGCCATTGCGCTTGATTTGTTGAGACGGCTTCCATCCGAAACTGTCCGGTCAAATGTTTACTACATCGGTGAGGAATTGACCGAACGTCGCCGGGAATTTGAAGAAGCGTCAGAGCGCTTTGTGCATTGTCCTTATCGTTCACCTCGTCGCGTCAACTTCGTACGCCGTTTAAGCGCTACTTTTCGTCAAGACGATATTGATTCTGTATTGTCGTATTCGTTCGGTAATCATGCCTGGGTCAGTATGGCCGCGCGCCTCGCGGGAGTGCGCCGCTGCTTTGTGACAGTACAAGGCTCGCCAACGCGTGATCGCTCGACCCAACGTAAAAGCTCCATCCTTGCTCATCTCGCACGCCCTTTCTGCACGGGCGAAATAGCAGCGTCGAAACAGGTCGGGGATGAGTTGGTCAGAGGACTTAGATTGCCGCAGCGTCGCGTGCATATTGTCAATAATGCCTGCAATGTTTCGGAGATTGCAGGCCGCGCCGCTAAAGTACGTCGCGAGCGCGCAAAGAATGACCCACCGATAGTCCTGATGGTCGCCCGGATGGATGATGCCAAAGACCAGCCGACATTGATCAGAGCCTGCGCTCAACTTATCCGCTCAGGCTTTACTGTCCGTCTGCGCTTCGCCGGAGATGGCCCCGACCGTGCGAAGCATGAGGCGCTTTGCCGAGATGAGGGCATTAAGGGTTTTGTGGAATTTCTAGGCAGTCGAAGCGATGTCCCGGAACTGTTGGGCGAGTGCGACCTCGCCGTATTGGCGACGCATACGGAAGGGTTCGGGATCGTCCTCGCCGAAGCTATGAGCGCTGGAACTCCGGTTATCGCGACGGACATCCCGGTCTGCCGTGATGTGCTGGACTCAGGCAAGTGTGGACTACTCGTGCCGCCGCGCAACGCAGAGGCTCTGGCCGATGCGATTCGTCGTTTGCTGAAAGATGAAGCTTTGCGTGAAGGTCTGGCGCGAGAAGGATTCACAAGGGCGGTGGAGTTGTATGACATCCAGCATCTGGTGGGCAAGTATGCCGCATTGTTAACAGGGAACGGCGCAAAATCGGAAAAAAACGGTACGGGTTTGTGAGGATAGAGTCTAAAAGTTCCGGGTTGGAAAGATTGCCGAAGGTCTCCACTATCCAATGGATCCTCTCAATCTTCTCTCTTTTGCTCGCGGCTTCAAGTTACTTGCTGTCCACACACGACGACCTCGCCATGCTTGCCCTTGTGCTTGCGGCTCTGAATGTGGGATTGCTGGCGCAAGTCACTGTCGAGATAGCCGGAACAAGATTGGTTGGCAAGTTCATCCTGATTGCTTCGACAATCTTCTATTTCTGGATCGGCGCAATTAGTGCTTCGCGACAGGACGTTCCTTTCTCTGTCCCCGGTAATTTGTCCGTATTCGGTAGGCAGTTCAGTATCGAACTCGTCCAATTAGCTTTCGTCTATATCGCTCTTTTCCAGGTGGCGCTCCTGATTGGCTACTCAATACAGCCGCGTCTGCGAAAACTTGTTCGCATAACCAACACCCGGCTTGATTCTTCGTCCCACAATGCGCGCGCAATTCGTTATGTCCTGGCCGCCTGCGCTCTGATTCCGTTTCTGCTGCGTTACGATTGGGATATTGCGAACACCATTCAGGTATTAGTGGGCGGGCGGAGCGAGACCAGTATCGAAGCCAGAGATATTGGCCTGCTGCACTTCCTGCTCTTCTTTGGCATGTTCGGGGCGGCTCTGTTTCTGGTCGAGGCGTTTGTGGTGCGCTCGATAGGCAAGATTCGCAATCTCTTTATCGGCGTCATCACGGTCTTACCGTTCGTCCTGGGCGGCACACGGCATCTCTGGCTCTACCTCTCTTTGCCAACTTTCATCTTCATCTTCAGACGCCTGCGCGGAAAGCTGACCTTAATGCGCGTGCTGCGGATCAGCGCGATAGCGCTGGTTATCGTGCTGGTGATGCAATACCAGTATGCGTTCAGAACTTTCGGGTGGAGTGATGTGGAAACGTCCTCGTCAGAGAATCTGACAGATGTTGACGTTACCGGACAGTTTACAGCCTTGCTTTTCGCAGAACACCTTGTTCCTGAGACTCACGATTATTTCATGGAGCCCGCCGAGCCGTATTTCATCATCCATTGGATTCCGCGCCAATTCTGGCCCGACAAGCCCATCATGCAATCCTGGTTGTATTACAACGATGCCTATGTGCAGGGGCAGGCTTTTAACGTGACCCCCTCGGTCATCGGCCAATTCCACATCAACTGGGGAATATACGGTGTTATCTTCATAGGAATCTGGCTCGGTTTCCTCGCATCCGTTGCTGATCGCTTGCTCCTGGCTATCAATGTCGAGAAACAGCGCGCGATGGCTGTGGTCATCGGCATGTTCTACGCCTTTATCATCTCCTCGTTCCGCTTCTATCACCCGCTCTATTTCGCGTATCTCCTCTTCGGCATCATCGCCATGTGGTTTGTGACGCGCAGAAACCTCGCCGCAAGCGAGATGAGTTTTGAGCAGCCAGCGGGGGCAGCAGTTCAGGCGGCGCTGACGCCGCGCTTTTAGACGAGCCGATTTATGAATGTTGCGATTCTCTACGTGAAGCTCGCCCCCTTTCATTTCGCGCGGCTGGAGTCTGCCGGAAAATTGTGGACTGAGCGCGGGGCAAGGCTTACCTGTATAGAGATCGCCAGAGAGCAGTCGAACTATTCCTGGGGTAGAAGCGAATATGCGTCCGACGACTTCAACTACCGGACCTTATTCGACGGCGAATATTTCTCTTTGAAGTACCGTATGATCAGGCAGGCCATTAATCGTGCCCTCGACGAAGTGCAGCCAGACGTCCTGGTCATTAACGGTTGGGGACACAAAGAGTCTGTGGCGGCTTTAGGGTGGTGTTGTCGCAACCGGGTGCCGCGCGTGTTGATTTCCGATAGCCAGAGCATTGATTCGCCGCGCCGCAAGTGGAAAGAGACCATCAAGAGATCGTTTGTCGCGCAATGCCACGCGGGTTTCGTAGGAGGCGCGCCGCACATTCGTTACCTGGCGTCGCTCGGTCTTTCGCCTGAGTTTTGCGTCACGGGTTGCGATGTGGTGGATAACGAGATGTTCCTATCGGCAGCGAAAACTCGACGCGAAACTTCCGCCTCCCCGGAGCAATCGTCGCTGCGAATCCTCAGTTGTCTGCGTCTGCTGAAGATTAAGAATGTCCCCGCGGCTTTGCGCTCCCTTGCGGAATTGTCTGCGCCGTGGCACTGGACTATCGCCGGAGATGGACCTGAGCGAGAGAGCATCACGGACTACGCTCGTGCGCTGGGGCTCGGAGACCGCGTTCACCTGCCGGGCCACATACGCTATAGCGACCTGCCCGGATTGTATGCGGCAGCGGATGTTTACCTTCAGCCGAGCTTGTCAGAGCCCTGGGGACTTGCCGTCAACGAGGCGATGGCCGCGGGGTTGCCGGTCGTGGTCTCCAGGCAATGCGGATGTCATGAAGACCTCGTGCGCGAAGGCGTCAACGGTTATACCTTCGACCCGCGTTCGGGCGAGAGCCTTATCTGCGCGATGGAAAAGTTCTGGGAACGAAGAGGGGAATGGGCGCAAATGGGAGAAGCCTCTGCGGACATTATTAAAAGCTGGTCGCTGGAGCTTTTCGCGCGAAACCTCTGGCGCGCCTGCGAGCTGGCGCATACGCGTGCGCTGGAACTTAAAGGGCGCGTTCAGCCGGTAGCCAGGCTTTGTCAGGTGCTTTAGCCGGAGGCTCGCAAGCAGCATGAGAGTTCTACAAGTCATCCCTTCGGTCACACCTGAATCGGGAGGAACGGGGCGTTCGATTCCGGCGTTGTGCAAGGCTCTGGCTAAAGCAGGAGTCGAAACCGTCCTCTACACCGCTCACACGCCCGGCGATAATTTAACTATCGAACCGGGGCATGAGCCCTACGAGGTCAGGATGTTTACGGCAGGCGCGGGCAGGTTATACGCGAGCTACCGTATGTTCAGAGAAATCCGCTCGCGAGGCTCAGAGTTTGACCTGATTCATCTTCATAGTATCTGGAACCCGATTGTGACGGCTGCCGCCGCCGCCGCGCGAAAGCGGGGCATCCCTTATATCCTCTCGCCGCACGGCATGCTGAACAAGACCTGTCTGCAACGACAGCAGACGCTCAAGCGCATCTGCGCCGCCCTCTACGAGAGGAACACAGTCGAGCACGCTATGAGTCTCCAGTTCTCATCCAGCGCAGAATGCAGAGACTCGCGCGTTCGTTGGTTTAATTATCCCGAGCATTTTCTCGCACCTAACGGAATAGAACTCAATGATGCTGAGATCGAAGCGGGAGCTTTTCGTCGGCGCTTTCCTGAACTGGCCGATAAAAGAATCATGCTTTTTCTGGGACGGCTACATGCGATTAAAGGATTGGAGCTTCAATTTCAGGCGCTGGAAAAATTGGTCGGTCAGTATCCTGAATTACGATGGGTGTTAATCGGCCCGAATGAAGGCGAGTGGGAACGCATACAGAAGTTGGTTCGAGCGTCCGGGCTGGATTCTTACGTCAGATGGTTAGGACCGATTGTCGGACCGGAAAGACTCGCAGCGCTCGCCGATGCCGACGTGGTTTTGCAAAGCTCCTTCTACGAATGTCATTCGATGACTATTAATGAAGCGCTGGCTGTCGGCGCGCCGCTGGTGATTACGGACACGGCCAATTTCGACGCCATCGAGAGCGCAGGGGCGGGCTACGTTGTTCCCAGAGATTCTTCGAAGTTTGCGAACGCTATTGATTCCATTTTGCAGTCGCCCGAAGGGGCAGCGCAGATGCGGCTGGCCGGCAGACGATTCGCCGCGGAGCAACTGGACTGGGCTTATGTCGCCGCACAAATCAAAGAGGCATACGCCGAGATTTTATCCCGTGCCCGAAATTAAACTTGAAGTGAAAACGAATTCGTAATGTCGGAAAGTATGTACAGAGATTTTGGATGGGTGACGCCATGTCCCGCCAACGGCGAATCCGATGCAAGGCTCGCGGATTCGCTGGTTGCACTGGTCAGGCAACTGGGCGACGTGCGGCGTATCTGTGATCTCGGTTGCGGCAACGGCTATCTTTCTGGTCGCCTGGCGAAACTTGATTATGAGGTGACAGGGATTGATGCTTCGTTGAGCGGCATCGAGTTGGGCCGAAGTCACCACCCGACAGTCAACTTTGTTTGCGCCAATGTTAATGCTGATCTGGCTGGCGCGCTCAGCGCAGGCGAATTCGATCTGATTATCTCCAGCGACGTGATCGAACATCTTTATCGTCCTTCAGATTTACTTGAAGCGGCAACTGCGCTGCTCAGGCCGCGCGGCCACCTGCTCGTTTGCACTCCTTATCATGGCTATCTAAAAAATCTAGCTCTCAGTGTGACCGGGCGTATGGATACACATTTCACGGCACTGTGGGACGGCGGGCACATCAAGTTTTTCAGTGTCAGAACCTTATCAGAGTTAATTGCTAGACATGGCTTCACCAATTTAAGTTTCTCATATTACGGGCGCGCTCCTTATCTGTGGAAGAATATGATTTGTCATGCGCGAAAAGGGGATGGTTGATCGGATGCTTGACGACATCACCCCGCTCATCCTGACCTATAACGAAGCTTCGAATATCGGGCGCACGCTTGAGCGCTTGTGTTGGGCGCGGGACGTCGTGGTTGTGGACAGCTTCAGCACGGACGAGACGCTTGAGATCGTGGCGGGCTTCCCCAACGTTCGTGTCTTTCAGCGCGAGTTTGACACGCACTGTAATCAGTGGAACTTCGGGCTGAGGGAGACTGGAATCGAATCCGAGTGGGTGCTGGCGCTCGATGCGGACTACCTGCTCACGCCGGAGTTGATTGAAGAGTTGAGCACGCTCAGGACGGAATCGGGTACGGAGGGCTATCGCGCGCGCTTCGTTTACTGCATCAACGGGCGACCGCTCAGAGGGTCCGCCTATCCGCCCGTGACGGTCCTCTATCGCCGCGGGAAATCCGCTTACGCGCAGGACGGACACACGCAGCGCCTGGCCCTCGAAGGCGAAATTAAGGATTTGAACGCGCCCATCCTGCACGACGACCGAAAGCCCCTGAGCCACTGGGTCCAGGCACAGAGCCTCTACATGAAGCTCGAAGCGGACAAGCTCCTGCGAACCGGTTTCCGCGATCTCGCCTGGGCCGACCGCCTTCGTAAGACCAGAGTCCTGTCGCCGCCAGCCATCTTCATCTACTGTCTCTTCGTTAAAGGCGCGATTCTCAACGGTCGCCGGGGCATCTTTTACGCGCTGCAACGCGCGTTTGCGGAATTCCTGCTCTCGCTTTACCTCGTCGAGCACGACCTGAATCTTTCACGCAAAACTGAAAAGGCGGAAGCCATTCAAGACAAGGCCGCGGAGATCGGCGCTCAACCTAAACCGCAACAAAGCTCTCAGTAGTCTTCATGCTCATCCTGGGTCTTAACGCTTATCACGGCGACGCAGCAGCCGCCATCATCCGCGACGGGGAGTTGATCGCAGCCGTCGAAGAGGAGCGCTTCAACCGCCGGAAGCACTGCGCGGGTTTTCCAGCCGAGTCAATCAAGTATTGCCTGTCTGCGGCCGGGGCCTCAATCGAAGAGGTGGCGCACGTCGGAATCTCGCGCGACCCGTCGGCGCACCTGCACAAGAAGATTCTCTTCGCGGCGCAGCGCGCGGCTAAAAGTCTGGGCAACATCGGCACAGAGCGAGCGCCCTCCAACAAGGCCGGACCGGGCCTCATACGCCAGGTCACAGACCGCCTCTCGAACGCAGCGAAGGTCCGTGACCTCAAGGACGAGCTGGCAAAGGCGCTCTCTGTGCCGAAGAAGAGTCTGCACGCGCGCGTTCACAACATAGAGCACCACCGCGCACACCTCGCCAGCTCCTTCTACGTCTCGCCCTTTGAGCGCGCGGCGCTGCTTTCGATTGACGGCTTCGGCGACTTCATCTCGACCATGTGGGGCGAGGGCCACGGGAACAGTATCGAAGTGCTCGGGCAGGTCGAATACCCGCACTCCGCAGGCATCGTCTATACGGCGACGACACAGTTCCTGGGCTTCCCGCATTACGGCGATGAGGGCAAGGTGATGGGCCTCGCGCCTTACGGAAGCCCACGCTTCATGGAGGAGTTTCGCGACATCATACGCACGGACGAGGGCGGTCGCTTCCGCCTGAACCTGGACTACTTTCGACACCATGCCGAAGGCGTAGAGATGAGCTGGGAGACGGGCTCGCCAGTCATCGGGCGCATCTTCTCCGATGAGTACGTTAAAAGGTTCGGCCCCGCGCGCGCTGCCGGAGCGCCCCTGACGGACCGCGAGCGGGACATCGCCGCGAGTCTTCAGCAGCGGCTCGAAGAGGTAGCCTTTCACACCTTGAATCATCTGCACGAGAAGACGGGCCTGACGGACCTGGGTCTCTCCGGCGGCGTGGCCTACAACTCCGTCATGAACGGCAAGATTCTGCTCAAGACGCCTTTCCGCCGCGTCTTCGTCCAGCCCGCAGCGGGCGACAGCGGCACGGCCATAGGCGTCTGCTACCAGATTCATAACAGCCTTCTCAAACAGCCTCGCGGGTTCGTGATGGAAGGCGCGTACACAGGGCCGGAGTTCTCGGACGCCTCTATACGGCGCGAGCTGGGAAACAGAAGCCTGAAATACGAGACCTACTCGGATCGGGAACTGACGGAGCGCGCCGCGCGCGACATCGCAGACGGCCTGGTCACGGGCTGGTTTCAGGGGCGCATGGAGTTCGGTCCGCGCGCCCTGGGCAACCGCTCGATTGTAGTGGACCCGCGCCGCGCCGAGATGAAAGAGATTCTCAACGAGCGCATCAAGAAGCGCGAGCCTTTTCGCCCCTTCGCCCCTTCGATACTGGAGGAGCACGTCGCCGACTACTTCGAGCAGACACACCCTGCGCCGACCATGCTGATGGTCTACCAGATCAGGCAGGAGCGGCGCGACACTGTCCCTGCGGTCACGCACGTGGACGGCTCCGGCCGCTTGCAGACGGTCTCGCGCGACGTGAACGAAAGGTATCACCAGCTCATCTCAGATTTCTACAAATTGACCAGAGTGCCTCTGGTGCTCAACACCTCTTTTAACGAGAACGAACCCATCGTCTGCACGCCCGCCCACGCCATCGAATGTTTCATGAAGACGCGCATGGACGTGCTCTATCTGGGTAATTACGCTGTGCGTCGTTATAACGAGTCAGTACCGCCTGCGGTAGCGGGCGGGTGATGTTGGCAACTGGACCCGCCCGCTACCGCAGGCGGTACTGACCCGCAAGCGTTCCGACAGACATTGAAAATCCTCCTGCTCAACCAGTGCTTTTATCCTGACGTCGTCTCGACGGCGCAGCATCTGACGGACTATGCCGTGGAGCTGGCGGCGCGGGGCCACGAGGTGACTGTGTTGGCGAGCCGGCGCGCTTATGACGACCCGGGGACTCGTTTCCCGAAGAGGGAAGTGTGGAAAGGCGTCAACGTCATCCGCATCCGCTCGACAGGGTTGGGCAAGGGGGCGAAGTGGCGGCGCGCTCTGGATTTCGGCAGCTTTCTTTTGAGCTGCTTTGCGCGCCTGCTCTTCGTTCCGCGCCAGGACGTGGTCGTGGCGCTGACCTCGCCCCCCTTGATCTCTTTCTTCGGCGCGCTCTTCGTACGCCTCAAGGGCGGGAGATTCATCTTCTGGGTGATGGACCTGAACCCGGACGAGGCGATTGCCGCCGGGTGGCTGAAAAATGGGTCGCCGGTCACGAAGGTCTTGAAGTCGCTTTTGAACTACAGTCTGCGCTCGGCTCACCGCATCATCGTCCTGGACCGCTTCGCCGCGCGACGCATCAGGGAGAAGGGAATCGCGCCCGCGAGAATCATTGTCATCCCGCCCTGGCCGCACGACGACGTCGTTCGCTACGACGAGGAGGGCGGTCGCGAGTTCCGCCGCGCGCACAATCTCGCAGACAAGTTCGTGGTCATGTATTCCGGCAACCACAGCCCCTGTCACCCGCTCGACACGATTCTCGAAGCCGCGCGCAGACTTTCCAATCATCCTTCGATAGCGTTCTGCTTCGTAGGAGGCGGCAGCGAATACCAGAAGGCCGCCGCTCTGGCTGTAGAAGGCGGGTTGAAAAACGTGGTCTGTCTTCCGTACCAGCCTCTGGACAAACTCTCTGTATCTCTGTCGGCAGCGGACCTGCACGTGGTAGTCATGGGGGACGAGTTCGTAGGCATAGTTCACCCGTGCAAGATCTACAACATCCTGACGCTGGGCTCTCCCTTCATCTACGTCGGACCTGCGGAAAGCCACGTCGCGGAGCTCATCTGCGGGCTCGGCGACGCAACAGAGGCCTTGTCGGCACGCCATGGCGAAGGGGAAAAGGTTGCGGAGTACATTCTGAGGAGCGCGCGTGGCGGCGCGAAAGCTGGCCCGGTCGGGACCATTAAGCTCCCGGACGGTTTCTCCAAAAAGGCGCTCGTCGCGCGCCTCGTCGAGACGATAGAGGCCGCAGACCCTAAAGCCCGCGCAGCCGATTGCGGATTGCGGATTGCGGAATGCGGAATGAAAAGCAGTAGGCAGTAGGCAGTGGGTCAGGGTTGATGAGATGAATGCTTAATTGATAATCCCTGCCTCGTTCACCTAAAGCTTACTGCCTACTGCCAACTGCCTACTGCCTACTCTTTCTAGAAAGAGAGCCTCAAGATGAACACCTATCTTGCGCTTTTTCTGATTGCCCTCTGTTCCTCGCTCGTCTTAACGCCGCTGCTTCGCAGGCTCTGCGAGCGTTTGGGCTGGCTCGACGCGCCCAGGGATGAGCGACCCGTGCATCGCAGGGCTGTGCCGCGCCTCGGCGGGGTGGCGATCTTCGTTTCGGTCCTCATCGCGCTCTCAACCATTCCCCTGGTTGATAATCTCGTCACACAGTTCGCGCGCGCCAACTTTCCAAAGTTCCTGATGATCTTCGTGCCGGGGACGCTCGTGCTGCTGTTTGGCATCTACGACGACCTGCGCGGGTCCAGGGCGTGGCTCAAATTCTCTGCGCTGATTCTGGCGGGCGCGGTCCTCTACTTCATGGGCGGGCGCATCGAGGCTCTGTCGGTCCCCTTCGTCGGCTCCGTGGTCCTGCCTCAGGCCGTGGGCTTTGCCCTGACCATCCTGTGGGTCGTCGGCGTGGCGAACGCCTTCAATCTGATTGACGGCATAGACGGACTGGCGACGGGCGCGGCTCTCTTCTCTGCGCTCGTCATCCTGGTCGTCTCTTTCATTCTCGGTCACCCGCTCGCCACAATGGTCGCGCTCGTTCTTTCGGGCGCGCTGATAGGGTTCCTGCGTTACAACTTCAACCCGGCCTCAATCTTCCTGGGCGATTCGGGGTCGCTCTTTATAGGGTTCACCCTGGCGGCGATCTCTCTGGAAGGGTCGCAGAAGGCTTCGACCGCCATTGCCATCAGTATTCCTTTGATGGCGTTTGGCCTTCCGGTAATTGATACGGGGTTCGCGATGGTCCGGCGCTTCTTGAGCGGCCGTCCGGTCTTTCAGGGCGACCAGGAGCACATACATCACATGCTCCTGGCGCGCGGCTGGTCGCAGCGCCGCGCGGTCTTCGTGCTCTACGGCGTCTGCGCCGCGCTGGGGCTCGCATCACTACTCTTCGTCAACGAGAGCAGTCGTGTGACCGGCCTCGTGCTGCTGGTGGTCGGTTCGGCTCTCGTTTTAGCCCTGGGCCGCCTGCAGTATCACGAGGTGGACGAGGTGAAGGCGAGCATGAAGCGCAACCTGGGCGAGAGGCGCAGGCGCGCGCGCAATCACCTGCGCATCCGGCGCGCGAGCCGTGCCATCTCGAAGGCTGCCAGTCTGGGCGAGGTCTTCGCGGCGGTCCGCGAGATGTTGGAGCTTGGCGAGTTCGCACACGCGACCGCGCGAATCGGGCGCGGGGGCGACATAGAGGGTAACGCGCAGGCGCTCGCGCGCGAGAACAATTCGACGCCCGCGGCTGGGCTCGAACTGCGTGGGGGGATGATCTGCTGGTCCTGGGAGCGCGAGGGCGTCAAGAGCGAGGAGATCATCGGCTCGGGCCGTTTCTGGACTCTGCGCCTGCCGCTCTCGACGGAGCGCGCTGGCTGGGGTTACATCAATCTCTACCGCGGGTTCGACGGCGAGACGATGCTGCTCGACATCAACTACCTCTGCAACCTCTTCCAGCGCGAAATGGCTCAGGCCGTCGAGCGCATCATGCTCCGGGCCGAAGAGGAGGCGGTCGAAGTTCACCTCGCATTGAGCGCCGCCGCCGCGACCTCAGGAGATTGAAACGGATTTTGGGAAAGTGGAATTAACGTGAGTTCGGTCTAAGAGCTGTCTGCATGCACCAGCCCCGTCAGGGGCGACAGAATAAAGCCCAAGGCGCAAGCCTTGGGACAAGACAAGCATTTAATCGCCAAGCCCGCGTCAGCGGGCGACAGCATAAAGCCCAGGGCGTCAGCCCTGGGTCACAGCGCCGATTTCGTAATGCAAGCCCGCGTGAGCGGGCGACAGCCCTTGAATTGCATGCGTGCGTTCAAGGGCTGTCGCCCATTTCATGGGCTTCGATATTTCTTCCGACTGGTGACCCAGGGCTAACGCCCTGGGCTTTATGCTGTCGCCCCTACCGGGGCTGGTGGATGCTGGCGCAGGCTCGTTTGAATTTATGGATTCGACTCCCTTGCGCGGGCTTAGACCTGCTTCGACGCGCGGTATTCGCTCAGGGAATACTGCACGACTCTCTTCTCTTCTGTGGAATGGCAGGTCAGCAGGTTCCTGAACTCTGAGAGCTGGCTCTTGAGATAGACTTCGTGGGTCCTACGGTCCACGTTTGAAACGAAGCGCACGCGCCAGTTCCTTTCACGGATCTGCTCGTAATCGAGAAAGCGCAGATCATCCAGGCCACGCAGGCCCGCTTCCGCGCGCACGAAATATTCCGCAGCCTGAATGGACGCAGGATAACAGGCCCTGCCCCTGTAATTCTCCAGCGATAGTTGACCGCGCCTGTAGGCGTCCATGATCTCGCGTCCGCGCTCCTCGTTCACGCGCGCGTAGAAGAGGCCGTGCGGAAAGCAGACCAGATTGGCGGCGAAGCGGTCGCCGCCCACGTGTGATGATTGCCAGACCGTGGAATCGTTTGCGCTCCCGCGTAAGGATTTGTAGAGCGAGAAGCCGAACTTGGCGCAACATTTGTCGCGCCTGCCGTGCGTGCAGACAAGAAAGAGAGGCTGTCCCCAACTCTCCCATCCCGAGGAAGACTCGCCCGCCAAGGCCCCCGCCAGGTTCACCTCCGGCAACTGCTCATAGCCGGATAATTTCAATCTGACAATCGAAGCGCCGCTCTCAGAGGGGCGCGTGACAAAGAGGATGGGCCGATTGTCTTCGCGCACACGCTCCTGTTTGATCAAGAGGATGCGCGAGCGCGGGACCAGCTTGAGCGCGCGAACGAGGTGCGACTTGACGGCGCGCTCAAGCGTGCTCTCCTGAAAAGCCCTGTAGCCCCAGGGGCGCGTGTATTCCAGGAGCAGCCAGGCGTCGCCGGACGCGGCCGTGCCAAAAGCCTTCTCGCCCGCCCGGTCCGATAGTGCGGAACAATAGAAAAAATCGAGGTTCATTAATCACTCTAAGACGACTGTCAGCAGCCCTTGAACGATCAGCTCCTTCAAAAACACGCGCACCGTCTCCGCTTCGATCCGGCCCGCGGCAGCTTCGCACAACGACGCGACCGTCGAGACGCGACGCTCCGCCAGCGGGCGCAGGATAAGAAGCGCGTCCTCCGCAAATCGCCAGCGCTTCTGCTGACAGGAAAATTCCACCACACCGTTTTCGACCCTCAAATCAAGCGGCCTGGGCGCATTGAGGCGCACACGGACATTCTTCGCAGCAGGCAGAATCTCAAGCGTCGCGTCCCAGGGCAGGCTCAGGCTCGGGCGCGCCAATGCCCCTGCGTCCTGAGCCTCGAAGTAGCGTTTGAGCAGGTCCGCATCCCATACGGCCAGCAGCTCCGCGCGTAAATTTTCAAAGTGCGCCTCAAGCTCCGACGCGCTCGCGAAGCGCGGCAAGTCCTTGCGGAAGATTTCAACCTTGCGCAGCTCGTCCGTCAACCAGCGCAGGAGGTCCAGGCCGGTCCGGTTGTGTAGGCCGACGGTCAAGTGCAGCGTCGGCTCGTCCAGAGGGAAGGCTACGTGCCAGAAGCCGCGCGGGATGTAGAGCAGATCGCCGTCCGCGAGCGTCTCTTCCCAGAGCGGCTCGTCGGCCGTTGGCTTTCGGGCCTGCTCGATGTCGCGCGTGAGCGGGTAGGGGCGCGTCGCGCCGTAGACGCGCCAGCGTTTCCTGCCCGTCACCTGTAGGATAAAGACGTCGTGGTCGTCCCAGTGCAGGTCAAAGCCCTTGGAAGTGCGCCAGCCCGCGTAGGCGTTGACCTGCACGTGCTCGCGAAAGAAAAGCTCCAGGCCTTCGGCCAGCTCCCTGACGGGCTCAGAAAGCTCGTCCACGGCGTCGAGCACGAGCGTTGCGCCCAAGCGCAGTTCCGCTGTGAGCTTTGAGGGTACGAGGCGCGGGATCGCTACTTTATGGCGCACGCCGGTGGTGTGACGCAGGTACGCGTCGGTTGGAAGACGATGCCCGTCGCGTGTCAGCCGCAGGCGCGGGAAGTCCAGGCGGTGTTGTTGCAGAATCCGGTTGAGCTGGTCCCAGGGCAGAAAGTGCGAGAACTTACCCGGCCAGCCGCGCACGTGCTTAAAGGTTTTCCCCCAGGAGGAATTGAGAAACTCCTCCTGGGGGCAGGGCTTTAAAATCTCTTCGAGATGATTGAAGACCATTCCTCAGTGATCTGGCGTTTCAATCAATTAAGAGTCGGTTCCGTCTGTGCCGTCAGCCGTCACGGTCCCGTCCGTCCCGTCGCCTTCGGCGCCGTCGCCGCCCGCATCGTCGGTTCCATCTGTGCCGTCGCCGCCGACGTCATCCGATTCATCCGTCCCGTCTGTGGCGTCCCCGAGCGTGTCGGTCTCGTCCGTGCTGTCGTCAGCCGACAGCTTGAGAGCCTGGGCCACGGCGTTCCCCTCTAATGGCTCCACAGATAAGAGAAGACCCGATGAAGTTTGCTCTGCGTTCTCGCTTGACGAACGATTAGTCTCTTCTGACATTTATATTCCTCCTGATTGTTTGAAATGTGTGCTGGTGCCAACAAGCTTATTACGGGAAGGGTGAAACGACAAGCTTTGAGACGTAACGATTATGTCACTAAGATAATACTGGGCAGCAGCCTGCGTCAGCAGGCGACAGACGCTCGGTTAGCTGCCTCTGTCGCCTGCTCACGTAGGCTCATCTCATTTTGCGCACAATTAAACCCCATGCTGACGCATGGGGCTATAATCTGCCGCCTGCTCGCGCAGGCTCGTTAATCGCTTTTGCTCTTGCTGGAGCTATCTGAGGCTAGAGCTATTTTAGGATGCTGAGTCGCGCCTGGGCTTCCGTTTCAAGAGCGTACCCGGTGGCGACCATGTACTTGTCGCAGGCGCTCGGCTCAAAGACATCGTTGCCCTTGTTGTCGGACTTGAAGGCGGCCATGGCGGTCGTGCCGCGCTTGCAGCCGTAGCAGTCCGCGAGTCCAACGGAGTGGCCTATTTCGTGAGCCATCAGGCTGGTCAGCGCGTCCAGGGCCACAACGTCCGGGCTGATGATGATGACGGCGCGCATCACGCCGTTCGACATCGAGTAGAATCTGATCTGGCCGACGCGATCTTTCCCCCTGGGGATGCCGCGCATGACCCAGACGCTCGCGTCCTCTTCGACCTCGCTCTCGCTCTCGCCGCTCGTGATGAATCTGAGGCGGGAGCCTATCTCATTGAGAGCGACGTTCCAGTTATTGACGGCGCGCGTGAGCGCCTCCCTTTCGTCCGCACTAAAACTGTTCTTCAGGTAATAGACGCGTACGGGCTTCGAAGTCCGCCAGCGCCAGCCCAGATTATCCGGAGAGGTCTTGCCCTGCTTGCACTGCTTCGGCGCAGCCATCAGAGCGTCGCCGCCGGGCCTGACGCCAGCCGCCGCAGCGCTCTCAGTCTCTCTCGCGGGGAGCAAGGTAAAGAGGCTGAGAAGAACCATGAAACTGTAAAAAACTGGCTTCATGCGACGCTGACACTCCTCGTGCGCCTGGCAACCCGCACGGGTTGCCAGGCGCAATTTCGGTTCCGCCCATGGAACTCTAACTGTGGCTTTCGGTCCGGCTTACTTGCGCGCCAGAGAAGCGCTGCTACGGCTGCCGTGCGATGCCAGTCCGTTTTTGTTGACGGAGCGCAGGGTGACTGCCATGTAGCTGCGCGCAGAGCCGCTGCGGCCCAGCTCGTCGTTGCTGACGAGCTTGAAGATTGCCGTCTGGCCGGGCTTCAAGAGGACGCTGGCGTGAGAGTCAACGCTCTTGCTGCCCGCATTGGCGTTGACGAACCACGAGACCAGCTCGACGCGGTAGTAATCGCCATCGAGCGCCGCGTTCTGTGAAACGCTGACTTCCGTCTCTCGGTCCAGGCCGCGCAGGTAGTCCAGGCTGTTCGAGCGATGATTCGCGTTCACAACCTTCGCGCCAGCCGAATTGCTTTCGAGGTTGAGAGCGGCCAGCTCGCCGAAGAAGGCGGTCGCCGACTGGCTCTTGCGGATGCTCGCAACACCATCGTTCTGCAACTGTCCGAGACGGGCTACGAACTGTGCCGCGTTCAGTTTCAGGAAACGCGAGCTGCGCTTGAGTCCGTCCTTTTCGGAGATGAAGACGTTGGGGTCGTTGGTCGTGAAGTAGGTGACTTCGATTTGAGACTGGCTGCTGCTGTCGGCTGCCACTGACTGGCGCATGCCGAACGCTTCCTGGTTCGGGCACGACTGCTGCGCGCTGGCGCTCACGACGCCGAGTGAAATGAGTGTGAAGAGGGCCAGGGCGGAAACGAAATATTTCTTGTTCATCTGCGATCTCCTTCTACTTCTGGTAGGCTTTTGGTTTTTGCAAGAACCGCCGGGCAAAGGCTTGACGGCGGTTTGTGGTTTGGTTGGTGCTGGCTGCGCCCGCGAAAAAGAGTTAAAGGACTCGCGTAGTTGTGGCGAGAGGGCGCTCGGAAAAAGCTTGAAGCCCTCGCACGCAAAACTCGCGGGCCGGAGTCGAAGGCCGAGATTTACGGATTGTCTGGTTTAGGTTTGAGAAGGAAATTGTGTGTCGGAAAGAGAAAGGAATCCCGCCGGGGGAGGCGCGCAAAACTGTTTCAGGGTGATTCCAGGGCCCACGACTCCAAAAAAGCTGCCCGGATGAGAACGGTTAAATACAGCTATTGAGGGGAAAACCACTGCCAGAGCAGCGGAAAGTTTTGAAGTCCCGGGCTCTTTCCAATTGCCTTCGGCAACCAGACAATCTCCTCTTTCGGGCCCGTTCAGAAGCGCCCAAATCAAAGAGACTCACGGCTTTGCGTCCCTGCCTCGCGGCAGGTTTGCCTTTATCGTATGCAACCGTCCTTGTAAAGATCAGCGCCGCTTAAGAGCAGCGACACTCTGTTTTAACAGGCTTGGCCATAGTTTGTCAATAACTTATATGAAAAGGGATGCATTAAATGAAAAGGGGCGCAAACAAAGTAAAGAGGCCCGAGCCCCGTCAGGGGCGACCGTCTAAAGCCCAGGGCGTCAGCCCTGGGTTGCGACGCATAATATTTATTCGAGCCCCGGCAGGGGCGACAGAGTTTAGCCCGGCGTGTGAAGCGGGGAATTATTAACCGCAGAGGACGCAGAGGTCGCAAAGGGAGAATTATGAATTATGAATTATGAGTTTTGAATTGAGAGCAGTAATTCAAAATTCAAAACTCAAAATTCATCATTGGCTTTCCTCTGCGTCCTCTGCGGTTCATCTCAACTCCGGCTCACGGGCCGCACTGATTTGACCCTGCGCCTTCGCAACTTTTCGTACTGGAAATCGCCCTTTCTGTGCTATATTCCGAACCCAAATTTAGAGTTGAGCTGAGACTTTTCTCGTTGGAAAAGTTTAAGTGACCGCGATCCGTGTGAAGAGTGCTTGCAGCCCGCGCCAGACTCCCCGACCACCGGCACCAGGCATTCTCCACCATTTGTGTTTCAACTGATCTGAACAGCTTGTCGGGTTGGCTCAAGCGATAATCGGAAGTCCTACCACGCTTGAGCCGACTGAAAGACGGACCGGATGATAGATTCTCCCATACCCCGTCATAAATTTACGTCTACTTGAATGGAAAAGGTTGACCGTCTAGGGTGGACGGCTGGCATCTCTTTCGTCAGTTACGGCGTGCGTGTCGGCGTGCGCGTCAACGACGCCGCTGCGCTCGAACGCGTCGAGCAGCATCTTCCGCCGGGATGGAAGGCTTCCAGGTCGCCAGTAGTCGAGCGGCTCTACTCTCTTTACATCGGCGGCGCAGGCGCGCGCTCTTCCGTGCGCCGTTTCAATCTGCTCTACAGCGACATCGCGCGCATCTCGCGCACGTTCGATGTTAACCAGATTTTTGACACGCTCGAATCGGACATACGCCTCTTCGTAGCCGAGCGCGCCTCGCGCAGGCTCTTCGTTCACGCGGGCGTGGTCGGGTGGCGGGGCCAGGCCGTACTGATCGCAGGGCGCAGCTTTTCGGGCAAGACCACTCTGGTCGCGGAGATGGTCAAGGCAGGGGCCACGTACTATTCAGACGAGTTCGCTATCTTAGACGGGCGCGGTCGCGTGCATCCCTTCCCGAAGACTCTGTCCATACGTGAAGAGGGGAGCTACAAGCAGCGAGAGCACACTGTGGAATCCTTAGGGGGAATGGCGGGGACGGAGCCTTTGCTGGTGCGGCTGGTCGTCTGCGGGGAGTTTAAGGCCGGGGCGAACTGGCGACCGCGCGAGCTGTCGGCGGGCGAAGGGGTCCTGGAGATGCTCTCGAACACGGTCGCGGCCAGACGTCAGCCCGAAAGGGCGCTCAGCACTTTGCAGCGTGTGACGGAGAGCGCGCGCGTCCTGAAGGGTGTGCGCGGCGAGGCGAAGGATGTCGCGGCCACAATCTTGAAGGTCTTGGATAACTAACAATACTCAACCACAGAGAAATGCAGAAGGCAGAAGGCAGAAAGCAGAAAGCAGACCAGGTAGCACCTCTTTGCTGCCTACTGCCTTCTTTCCTCTGTGTCTCTGTGTCTCTGTGGTTAACTTCAACGCGGGTGGCGGAAAGTTTCAATTTTGGGGAGGCGGAAAGAAGATGAGCGGAGAGTTCAAGCCTCAGGCGCGCAAAAGCGGACTGGTCGTCAACGAAGTGCAGAATGAGATAGTGGTCTATGACCTTGAAAACCACAAAGCTCATTGCCTGAACCAGACCGCCGCGCTCATCTGGAAGCGCTGCGACGGACGGACAGCGCCCGCGAAGATCGCCGCCCAATTGCAGAAGGAGCTGAAAGCCCCTGTCAACGAAGGGCTCGTCTGGTACGCGATTGAACAACTCTCAAAAGACGACCTGCTCGTGGAAAGATTTCAGCGCCAGAAGGGAAGCGCCGGATTGTCCAGAAGAGAACTGGTCAAACGCCTGGGGCTAACGGCCGTCATCGCCATCCCGTTGATTACGACCATCGTCGCCCCTACGGCCGTTGAGGCCGCCGCCTCCGGCTGCGTGGATTGCAACGGCGTGCTCTGCTGTCCTCCAGCCACTTGCCCGGCCGGCGTGTGCATCACGACTTAGAGAATGTTGGATTAACCACAGAGACACAGAGGCACAGAGAAATGCAGAAGGCAGAAGGCAGAAGGCAGAAAGCAGACAAGGTAGTACCTCTTTGCTGCCTACTGCCTACTGCCTTCTGCCTTCTTTCCTCCGTGTCTCTGTGTCTCTGTGGTTAATTTTTAGTAATGAAGAGAGAACCGGAAAAGAGAACGCGCGGGCAGCTCATCGCGGAGCTTCTGTCTGCGTCATGGCGTGACAACGCGGAAGAGCCTGCGATTACGGCTGAGGAGCTGGAGGAGATAAAGCCTCTGCTTCTTGGCTCGGGCGCGGCGGCGCTCGCTTGGCGGCGGATTCGTGGGACTGATTTACAGCACGCCGCTCCGGCTGAAGATTTGGAGCGCGCCTTTCATCGCAATCTTATAGAGACGACGTTTCAGGAGCAGCAGATTGAAAAGGTCTTCGGTCTCCTGCGCGGCGCGGGCGTGGAGGCGATTCTCGTCAAGGGTTGGGCCGTGGCGCGCTGCTACCCGGAGAGAGGCTTGCGCCCGTGCGGTGACATTGACCTGATTATTCATCCGGAGCAGAGGGATGCGGCGCGTGAAGTTCTGTTGAGCGAGGAAGGGAAGCGGTATTTCGTAGATTTCAAGCATGAAGAGTTTGAAGAGCTGGACGTGCACGGCTGGGATGAGTTGTACGCGCGCTCGTGCGCGGTCCAACTGGGCGCGGAAAGCATCAGGCTGCTTTCGACGGAAGACCACCTGCGCTTTCTGTGCATACATCTTTTGCGTCACGGGGCGTGGCGTCCGCTGTGGCTGTGCGACGTGGCTGTGATGCTGGAGACGCGCTCGTCAGAGTTTGATTGGGAGCGATTCTCAGGCAAGGGGAAGCGCGAGGCTGATTGGGTCTTGTGCGCGCTCGGGCTGGCTCACAAGCTTCTGGGAGCGCGTGTGTCGGACACTCCGGCTGGCGCGCGTGCGTCGAAGATTCCGGCGTGGCTCGTCCAGGCGGTTTTGAAGCAGTGGGAGAAGCCCTGCCTGATTGATCACCTGCCGCCGGAGTTGATTATGGTCTCGCTGCGCCACCCGTCGCGCGTGGTTAAAGCGCTCAAGGCGCGTTGGCCCGATCCGATAGAGGCGACTATCAGAATGGGCGGGCCGATGAACGGCTTGCCGCGCCTGCCCTTTCAGGTCGGCGGTTACGTGGCGAAGACGAAGCATTTCATGACGCGGCTGCCGAAGTTAGTGCGAGAGCAGGAGTGATGTTTTAGAGAGAGTTGAGCGCGCCGCTGAGATATTGACGGCGATTAAGGAAAGGATAGAGGACTCATGAAAACCGTGAAAAGGCACTCTCATCATTCAGCCTTTCTGAAGATGTCGCGTTCAGTGGTTCGTAGGCATCGTTACATGGTCGCTCTCTTACTCTTGGTCGCCATTGCGCTCACGGGTTGGTTTCTGTCAGCACCTCCGCCAGCTCAAGCACAGGCAACTGCGTCAGCCGATCTTGTTATTAGCGAGATTTACGGAGGAGGTGGACTTTCGAGTTCGACTTACACTCATGACTTTGTGGAGATTTACAACCGCGGAACAAGTAGCATTACTTTCTCCAACTGGTCTTTACAATATGCTAACGGAGCAACAGGCTCTGCTTGGTCAAGCGTAACGATCTCTGGAACGATTGCGCCAGGACAGTATTATATTGTTAGGCTTAATTCATCAGGAACGCCTTCAGGATCAGTAGCGCTACCATCATTTAATGCCTCTAATACTGGCATTAATGTTCAAGTCGGAAGTGGCAAAGTTGCACTAGTCACGGATACTACTTTGCTAACGGGCGATTGTCCTCAAAACGATGGGGCTCAAACGACTAGGATAAGAGACTTCGTCGGCTATGGAGCAACGGCTAGTTGCTCTGAGACTTCTCCTGCGACTGCTGCGGGGAACAATGCTACATCTGTCACTAGGAAATCATCTCCCACCACTACGCAGCCAGGCAGCCAAGATACGAACGACAATTCGGCGGATTTTACAACCACCTCGCCGCCAACTCCCCGGGCAGCCTCTTCAACGTTCGATAGTGCATCGCAGGCTTGCGATTTTGATGCGCTTGGGCTAGCAAGAAGTTTCTCATGGTCACACACGATAGCTGGCGGGACTTATCGTGTTCTTATTGTCGGCGTATCTACTTTCGTCAGCATTGTGCCTGGCGGTGGGCTTCCTCCGCCAAGGGTTTCCGGTGTGACATACAACGGCGTAGCCATGACACGCCTGGATAATCTTCTCACTCCGGCATTATCCCCCGATGGCAGTAATGCAGTTGAGATGTTCATTCTGAAAGAAAGCGGACCTCTGCCTGTTAGTGGAGCAAACACCGTGCAAGTCACCTTAAACGCAGGGGTGAATTATGCTGTTGCCGGGTCTGTCTCTTTCAGTGGCGTTAATCAGGTTGACGCGACAAGAATTTTTACACGTAACTCAGGCACATCAACAGCACCGACAGTAACAGTCGCCAGTGCGACCAATGAAATTGTCCTTGATACGGTTTCCACCAGATTCAGTAGCAGCCCACCAAACATCCTGGCTGCAGGTGCTTCTCAGACAGAACGCTGGAACGGTACGGCTTGCGATGGCCCTCCGCCCGCAAATGAGCCAGACCTTACCCTCAACTCGGTAGGGGCGGGAAGCACTAAGGCGGGAGCAACTTCGACGACAATGACATGGACTCAGACAAATTCTGAGTCCTGGGCTATCGGCGCGGTCTCAATCGTGCCTCTCGCTCCGACTGAGGTGAAACTCTCTTCCTTCACGGCCACGCAGACGGGTGGGGGCACTCAACTGAATTGGGAGACGGGCTACGAGGTGAATAACCTCGGCTTCAACCTCTACCGCGAAGATAACGGTCAGCGAGTTCAGGTCAATCCCTCGCTCATCGCAGGCACGGCCTTCGTCGCAGGCGCGGGGACGCCTATGACGGCGGGCTTCACCTATTCATGGTTCGACCCGCAGGGCACAGCCTCGTCGCTCTACACGCTCGAAGACATTGATCTCGATGGGACGCACACCACGCACGGCCCCGTCGCGCCTGTGGCCGACAACGCTTCCGCGAAGGCGGGGCGGCAGGCTGCGCTGCTCTCAGAGTTGTCCGGCACGTCCGCAGTGATTGAGCGGGGTGGCCCGGCCTACTTCGGCAGGCCGCAGATCAGCTCCATCCAGACCAAGGCAACCGGCTCAAACGCTTCGGCGGAAAACTCGCCCGCGAATCCTCTGGCCGCACAGGCGGCAGTCAAGCTCTCCGTGCGTCGAGACGGCTGGTATCGCGCGGACCTCGCGGACCTCGTCGCCGCCGGACTCAACCCGGCGGCCAGCCCGCTCACGCTCTCGCTCTACGCGGACGGCGTCGAGCAGGCTATCAGCGTCTTCAACAACACTGGACGCGCGGACGGAGGCGGCTACATAGAGTTCTACGGCCTCGGTCTCGACATGCCTTCGACGGACACGCGCACCTACTGGCTCGTCTCCGGCTCAAGACACGGCAAGCGCATCACAACAATCGAAACCAACGAGGCGTCGCCGCAGACGCAGCCGAAACCCGTCGTCGTCACCGTGCCGCATCCGACGAGCATTACGCGCGAGCCCGGATTCATCTACTTCCCGTTCATCTATATCTTTCGCGACCCGCCGAAAGATGTGATGCCTAAACCGAAACCGTCCGAGGCGGACAAGCCCGCGGAGACGCCCGCGCCAACGGTCGCTCCCGCAACAGTCGCGCCCGTCGCCGCGGAGCCCACGGCCAAGCCTAAGCCAAAGCCGAAACCGAAGAAGAAGAAGGCTGCACGCAAAGCGAAAGCGCGCCGTCTGGATTTGAATAAGCAGAAGCATCACCCGGACGGGAGCAACACGAACCCGACGAGCTTCGCCTACACGGTCGAGCGCAAAGAGAGAGCGCTCTACTTCTCGGCCCTGCTGAACGGCGACGCCGAAAACTTCTTCGGAAAGATTCTGGCCTCCACGCCCGTTGACCAGACGCTGACCGTTCGCCACCTCGACACAGCTTCGACCAGCTCCGCGCAATTGCAGGTCGTGCTTCAGGGCGGGACCGCGCAGGCGCATCAGGTGCTGGTGCAGTTGAACGGCACGGACGTCGGCATGCTCAACTACGCAGGGATGGTCAACGCGGACCAGGTTCTCAACATCAGCCCGGCCACCTTGCGCGAAGGCGACAACACCATCAGGCTGATAGCGCAGGGCGGCTCCGCAGACGTCAGCCTCGTGGACAGGTTGAAGCTCACCTACGCACGTCTCTACCGCGCGGAGAACAATCGCCTGAACTTCAGCGCAAGCGGCGCAAGCACAGTCAACGTCGAAGGGTTCACGAGCGCCGGAGTGCGCGTGCTCGACATCACCAACCCGAACGAAGTGATTGAGATTGAGCCGCAGGTCCGCGCTCAGGGCGGAGGCTACACGATCACGGTCGGACCGGGCACAGGCGGCGGCACCAGAAATCTGCTGGCCTTCGCCTCTGATCAGTTCGAGCGCCCGGCGGCGATGGCCTCCAATCATGTGTCGAGCTTAAGCCAGACGACGAACGGGGCGGACTTCCTGATCATCACTGACGGGCGGTTCCGCGCGAGCGTCAAGTCTCTGGCGAGCTTGCGCGCAGGGCAGGGAATGGCCGTCTCGGTCGTGGATGTGGAAGACATCTACGACGAGTTCAGCTACGGCGCGCACAGCCCGCAGGCCATCAAGGATTTCCTGGCGTGGACTATGGCGCGCTGGCAGAAGGCCCCGCGCTACGTGCTGCTGGTGGGTGACGGGAGCTACGACCCGCGCAACTACCAGGGCAAGGGACAGTTCGATCTAATCCCGACGAAGATGGTGGACACGCGCTACATGGAGACCGCTGGAGACGACTGGTACGCGGACTTCAACAACGACGGGGTGGCTGAGATGGCCGTCGGTCGCCTGCCCGTGCGGACCCTCGCGGAAGCCAACGCTATCATCTCCAAGATAGTCAACTATCGTCCGCCTGAGAATAGCTCCGCGCGCGGCGTGCTGCTCGTCTCGGACCGCGTCGGTCCGGACGGGTACGACTTCGAGGCGACGAGTAACGAGCTGAAGGCGCTTGTTCCGGCTGGCGTCACCGTCCAGTCAATCGTGCGCCACGACGAAGACGGGGCCACCATGAGAGGCCAGATTCTCAACGGCCTGAGCCAGGGACCTCTCGTCGCCAACTACGCAGGGCACGGGACCTATGACAAGTGGACTGGCGACGGAATCCTTCGGGCTATGGATGCTGGTCAGCTCGCGAACAGCGGCAAGACCTCGCTCTTTGTGACGATGACCTGCATGAACGGCTACTACGTTGACGCCAACACGGACAGTCTCGCCGAAGCACTGCTCAAGGCGGAGGGTGGTGGCGCGATAGCCGTGTGGGCTTCTTCGGGCATCACCCTGCCGACGGGGCAGGCGGAAATTAACCAGAAGCTCTACCAGCAAATCTTCGGCGAGCAGAATCTGACGCTCGGTGAGGCTGTGCAGAGAGCGAAGGCTGCGACCACGGACCCGGACGTTCGCCGCACGTGGATTCTCTTCGGCGACCCGACGATGCGAATCCGTTAGCGGAAGGAAAAGGAGAGAGAAAAATTGAAAACCCCCAAAGTCTTTGCGCTTGGCCTGGCGCTTGCTCTGGCCGCATTCACCATTGCGGCATGCGGCAGCGGCAACTCAACTCCGACTAAAGCCTTTCAGACATTGTACACGGCGATGAAGAATAAGGATGTCAAGGCATACAAATCAGTCATGCCGAAAAAGATGTTGGAGATGCTTGAGAAAGCAGCTAAGGAAACGAACAAAAGCGTTGACGAGTTCCTCGGAGAGACCCTTAAGGATGCACCAGGCAAACTTACAGGCAACATGCCGGAGACCAGAAACGAAGTGATCGCCGCTGATGGCAAGACGGCCACGCTTGAGGTCAAAGACCTTGACAGTGGCAATTGGCGCAAGCTCGAATTCATTAAAGAGGATGATGGCTGGAAAATAAGCCGCTAGTTTTGATGGGTTGGAAGCCTGGCTTCTGGGTTCTGTTGAGATTTGGTTTTTCGTTTCAATTGCCACTAGCTTGAGCTGGTGGGGTGGAGCGCACACATAAGGCGGCTTGAGCCGAACTCTATGTTTTCAACTCTCCTTGCGGCTTCAGCCTAATTTGGGGCTGAAGCCGCAAGGAAGATAGTTTCTCCTTAAATTTGGCTCAAGCCTCTCGCCCGAGCATGAAACCTATCCACTAGCTAAAGCTAGTGGCAATTGATAAACCAAATGTCAACACAACCTGGTGGAGAATGCAGAAGATGAAAAGACAAAGGACCTTTGCGCTCACAATCGCCTTCGCCTTAGTTGCTCTCGCTGCGGCGGCGTGCGGCGGCTCAAACGCGAATTCAACTGCGAATTCAACTACGAATTCAACCGCGAACAATACAAACGCGAGTTCAAACGCGAACTCAAATGCAGGTACAAACGCGAACAATTCAAACACGGGTTCATCCTCGGCCTCTTCTCCGACCAAAGCCTTTCAAGCTTACTATCAGGCTATGAAGAACAAGGACGTCAAGGCCTTGATGGCAGTTACCAGTAAAGAGGAGCTGGCTGAAATGGAGAGGCAAGCTAAAGAAATGAACAGAGGCATTGACGAGCTGCTCAAAGAATATCTTGAAATGAGTGCGAGCAGTGTCCCGGAGACGTTACCTGAAACTCGGAACGAAAAGATCGAGGCCGACGGCAGGACGGCCACCCTGGAGTTCAAAGACGCTAAGAGCGACACGTGGAAGACAGCACGCTTCATCAAAGAGGATGACGTTTGGAAGGTCAAGGGCAGGTGATGAAGAACCAAAAAATGTTTCCGCGAGTCCTCGCGCTTCTTCTGCTTGCTCTCGTCGCAGCGGCGTGCGGGGGCGGCAACGCGACCCCGACACAAGCCTACGAGACATACTACAAGGGGATGAAGAGCAGGAATGTCGCCGCCATTAAATCCGTCCTGACAAAGAGCGAGCTGGAAAGGATGGATGAGGGGGCCAGACAATCGAAACAAAGCCTTGACGAGTTCCTCGGAAAGATAGTGGAGATAGGCTCGATGGACGTGGCCGAGACGATGCCGGAACTCCGGAACGAAAAGATCGCAGGCGACGGAAAAACCGCCACCCTTGAAGTGAAAGAACCTTTCAGGGCTGATAAGGGTAGCGGTCGCTGGATGACATTCAAATTCTATAAAGAGGATGACGGGTGGAAGCTTCACCTGCGTGGTGGCTGATCCTCCCCCTCAGGCGCGAAAAGGCCGCGAGGATCGAACAGGCCTCTGCCATCGAAAGGTAATCAGCCTGCGAGAGCAGGCGGCAGAATAAAGCCCCGTGCGTCAGCACGGGGTTTTATCGTGCGAAATTAAAACGAGCCTGCGTGAGCAGGCGACAGACGCTTCGTTATCTGCATCTGTCGCCTGCTCACGCAGGCTCGTTGCTTCTTTCCAGACGTGTTACCCCACGCTGCGCCTTCGGCTGCGCGTGGGGCTACATTCTACCGCCTGCTCACGCAGGCTCGGTTTATTTCTCGTGACAAAACCCCGTGCTGGCGCATGGGGCTTTATTCTGTCGCCCGCTCACGCGGGCTGCGATTGCGCTTCCTTTTTATTCTCAACTCCAAAATGTCAAAGGGCGTCCGTGATGGACGCCCTCAATATTTTGAGCCGGACAGGGATCGAACCTGTGACCCGCTGATTACCTACCACCTCGACTTTCGCCGCCGCATGCCGCAACGGAATGCGTTCGTGGTCTGGACTATCCCTTCACCATGTTCCTCGCGGAATTTAGGTGGGCACCGTCTAGTCTCTACACCTTCCTCAGTTTTCCCAAGGCTTGGTTCGGGATTGCCATCGCCCGAAGGCTTTCAGGGTTCCCCGACTTTGATGCCTGTTCACTCGCCCGTTTCCGGACGAGGCTCCCATGTAAAGAGTCAGCTGCTCTACCAACTGAGCTACCGGCCCGCAAAGCGGAAGAGAATTATACGTGGCATGAATGAGGTGTCAAGCGGAGGCCGGTGGGACAGGAAGAAAAACAAGAGCCCATGAAATGGGCGACCGTTTAAAGCCCAGGGCGCAAGCCCTGGGTCACCAGCAGGAAGATATTTCGAAGCCCATGCGAATGGGCGACAGCCCGTGCACGACCGCATGCCATTCAAGGGCTGTCGCCCGCTCTCGCGGGCTTGCATTTCAACTCGGCGCTGTGACCCAGGCTGACGCCCTGGGCTTTAAACGGTCGCCCATTTCATGGGCTTTGATATTTTTCTCGCTTGTGACCCAGGGCTCACGCCATTAGTATCTACACAAGTATTGATAGATGTTTGGGAATCATTGAACTATCTCGAAAACCTGCAAAAATCTTAGGAAAAACGGA
>Ga0182000_10000004_pt1 | contig 137854 bp, 130 predicted proteins | sample BulsoiMagMametaG_FD_120484 | JGI IMG/M metagenome (GOLD analysis project Ga0182000, IMG submission 120484) | Bulk soil microbial communities from Mexico - Magueyal (Ma) metaG | ecosystem: Environmental > Terrestrial > Soil > Agricultural land | place: Mexico: Magueyal, Guanajuato | collected...
GATCCACGAAGCCACACGAAACGACACGAAATTGCTGTGGTTTGTTTCGTGTGGTTTCGTGTGGTTTCGTGGACAGTGCTGTTTCTCTACTTTCCTCAGTCTCGAAAATGAATAGACCCTGATCTACCTTTTGCCCGCTTGCTTCTCCCCTACCCTTTCCGTATAATCCTTCGTTCGCTCGGAGCACGGTGGTGTCATCCGGTGGGTTCGCGCCCACTTTTTCTTTTGGGCGAGAATGATTTTTGAAACCGTTGCGAGGGGGTTGCGAGATGGGGCAGGGTTCGATTGGAGAGCGTGTGCGCGAGATTGCCGAGCGTGTGGCGTTAGATCACGGGCTTGAGCTTGTTCATGCGGAAGTCGTCGGCCCGGACAATAAGCCCATCGTTCGCATCTTCATTGACAAGCCTGAGGGCGTCACACACGAGGATTGCTCGGAAGTGAGCCTCCACGTCGGCACCGTTCTGGATGTGGAAGATTTCATCCATTCGGCCTATACCCTGGAGGTCTCAAGCCCCGGCCTGGAGCGCGGGCTTTACAAGCCGCAGGATTACGAGCGCTTCACAGGGCATCTCGCGAAGATGAAGTCGCGCGTGGCCGTTAACGGCCAGCGCAACTTTCGCGGGCGCATCCTGGGCCTGGACGGCGACGAGGTCGTCTTTGAAGACAAGACGAGCGGGCGCGTCACAGTCCCCTTTGACGCCATTGTCAAAGCGAACCTCGAAATTGACGTCGAAGAGGAGTTTCGCCGCGCCAAAAGATTCGACGAGATAGCGAACGCCGCCAAAAGCGACGGTCGCAAACACTGATTCGTTAATCGTAAATCGTGAATCGTAAATAGACGATACGCTTTTCACGATTCACGATTTACGATTCACGATTTACGAACATATGAGCACATCAATCGCGCAGAACATTGACGCCCTTTGCCAGGAGAAAGGCGTGGACCGCGAGATCGTCATCGAGGCGATGAAGGAAGCGGTGCGCGCCGCCGCCCGCAAGCAGTTCAAGTCCGGCGAAGACATACAGGTTGACTGGAACCCGGATACGGGCATCGAGCTTTCCGCCTCCAAGGTGGTCGTTGACGAAGTCACGGACTCCGCCACCGAACTGTCAATCGAGGAAGCGCGCGAGATGGCCGGCGACGACGTAGAGATCGGCGACGCCCTGCTCCTGCCCCTGCCGATGGAAGAGCTCGGGCGCATCGCCGCCCAGACGGCCAAGCAGATTCTTTTCCAGAAAGTGCGCGACGCCGAGCGCTCCAACATCTACGACCAGTACATAGACAAGATCGGCGACCTCGTCAACGGCTTCATCAAACGCTTCGAGCGCGGCAATATCATCGTTGACCTCGGAAACATGGAAGCCATCCTCCCGCGTTCGCAGCAGTCGCGCGGCGAGCAGTGGAACCAGGGAGAGCGTGTCCGCGTCGTCATCAACAACGTCTCCAAAGAATCCAAGGGGCCGCAGGTCGAAGTCTCGCGCACGAGCCCTGAGCTTTTGCGCCGTCTCTTCGAGATGGAAGTGCCGGAGATTTACGACGAGACGGTCGTCATCAAGTCTTGCGTCCGCGAGCCGGGCGAGCGCGCCAAGATCGCCGTCACCTCTAACGAGCGCGACGTTGACCCTGTGGGCGCGTGCGTCGGCATGAAGGGCTCGCGCGTGCAGGCGATTATCCGCGAGCTGCGCGGCGAGAAGATTGACATCATAGAGTGGTCCGACGAGCCCTCGGTCTTCGCAGCCAATGCGCTCTCTCCAGCCAAAGTCAATCAGGTCCGCATCACGGACATCGAAAACCGCCAGATGGAAGTCATCGTCAACGAGGACCAGCTCTCTCTCGCCATCGGCAAGCGCGGGCAGAACGTACGCCTCGCCACGAAACTGGTCGGCTGGAACATAGACATCCGCAGCGAGGAAGAACTCAAGAAAGAGGTCGCCGAACAGATGGGTGCGCTCATCGCTTCCGGCGGCAGTGTCCCGCTCTCCGCGATTGAAGGCGTTACGGCGCAGCAGGCCGACGCTCTCTCAGAGCACGGCATCGAAGATATTGACGCGCTGGCGAACACTTCAGTTGACGACCTGGTCGAATACCTGGACGTCAGTCTCGACGAAGCCGAAGCCATGTTGACCGCGGCGCAGGCCGTCGTCAGCGCGCGCGACGCGAGCAAGCAGACGAGCGAGGGAGAAGACGCCATCACGGAAGGCGACGGGGAAGAAGCCCCGAGCACTGAAGAGGCATCTGCGCCCGCAGGAGAGGGCGAGCCGGAAGAAGTGCTTGAGCCCGTAGCGCAGCACGCTGTCTCCGCCGAACTCGACCCGACGATGGACCCCGGCGAGGTAGAGCCTTCCGACGAGATGATCGCTGAGGGCTATGACGAGGCGGTCGAACAGGGCGCGCCGTTCACGGCCGAGTCTGAAATTCTGGCCGGAGATTCCGCTGACCCCGTCGCCCTGACCGAGGCCGATCCTATTAGCGAGGACGAGCTTCTGCTCCAGGAAGTCGGGCGCGACCTGCGCCCGGACACGGTCACGCCCTCGCCGGACATTACGTCAACGGGCGCGGCCATGATCGAGGCCGCCGAGAAGGTCGGCGAGGGCGAGCCCCCCGTCGAGGAAGATGAAGCCATTTCGCCCCGCGCCGATTTCGCGAGCGAGGCGTCAGCCCCCGAAGTTCAAACAAGTTCCGCTCCCGTACCGCAAGAGGCCGCGACGGTCGAGAGCGCTGAGGACGAGAAGCAAATGGAAGCTTCCGAAGACAATGCGGCCCAATAACCACGGCGTGCGCGCTCGCATAAAAAGCGCGTTTCGCTGCTTGCCCGCAAAACCCCATACGGCAGCGCTCTTCTGAACAAGCGCGCTTTCGCAGAAAGGTTTTGAGGGCAAGAGTTCTCAACCTTTTTGGAGCGCGCGACGCCGTTTTAATCTGTAGCGTCGAAGAAGGAGTGCATGACCGTTACTTCCAAGGTTCGTCTGTACGATCTAGCCAAAGAACTGAAGCAGGACACCAAGCGCCTCATCGAAGAAGTTCGACGCGAGGGCGTGGATGTCAGTGTGCCCTCCAACTCTATCTCGAAAGAGTTGGCGGACAAGATTCGCAACCGGTATTTTCCGAAGAAGGAAGCTTCCGCCCCGCGCAAGGTCGTCGTCGTCAAACGAGCGCGCCCCGTCGCGACGGAAGAAGCGCCGATTGCGGAAGAGGAAGCAGTTTCTGCCGCCCCTGAGGCTCCCATAGCGGAGGACGAACCCGTACAGCCCACGCCGACCGAACAACCCGCCGCGGCCAAGCCCACGGCGGTGCGACAGATCAGGAAACTGACCCCGGCGACGCGCGCCGAGCGGCCCGCGACCGCAGGGGCGGCTGCGCCTGCGCAACAACCCGTGGAGGAACCACTGCCCGCAGCCTCCGATTTAGCAGACATTTCATCCGCGCCCGAAGCAGCACCTTCAGAGCCCGCTCAACAGGCGGCGGAAGAAGTCCCGTCGGCTCAACCCAAGCCCGCCGCGCCTCCTCCGCCCCCTTCGAGACAGGTCCGAGTCCTGCGGCCCACAGCCGAGGCTTTGAGCGCGGGCGTTCGGATAGGCGAGCGAGCCCCAGCCCCTGTCCCGACCCCCGCGCCCGTCAGCCCGCGCGAGCGGCGCGAACGGCAGGAGCGCGCAGAGCGCGGCGAGCGTGGCGTTGATCGCGGCGAGCGCAGGCCGCGCGCCGCTAACGCCGGAGGGGCCGGTCTGGAACGCGGCGGAACGCCCGGCGAAACGGCTACGCCGCAGATCACATACATCCCTTCCCCGACAGATGGGCGCGGACGCGGACGCGGGCGCAGCGGACGACACGCCACAGTGCGCGGCCAGAAATCGCATGAAGGCGGAAAGAGCAGTCGCTTCGACCGCGACTACATCCCGCCGCCGAAAGCCCTCTCGCTCGAAGACCGCATCGCGGGTCGCATTATGGACGTAACGACCGTGGGCGCGGGCGAGCTCAAACCGGCGCGCCTCATAGAAGGCTCGACCGTCAAGGAGTTTGCGGAAAAGCTCGGCATCAAACCGAAGGACGTCGTGACGCTGCTCTTGCAGCGAGGCGTTTTCGCAACCATTAACCAGCCCTTGAACGACGACGTAGCTGTTGATCTGGGCAAGCGCTTCGGCTATGAGGTGACCTTCGTGCCGTTTGAAGAGATGGTCGCCGAAGAGGAGTTCGAAGAGCTGATCGCCGCGGACGCGGACGACGTGGAACTCCCGCGAGCGCCCGTAGTCACAGTCATGGGCCACGTGGACCACGGCAAGACCTCGCTTCTGGACGCCATTCGCGCCACAGACGTTGCGGCAGGCGAAGCCGGCGGCATCACGCAGCACATCGGAGCCTACAGCGTGCAGGTGCCGAGCCCGGACAACCCCGCCGAGATGCGCCGCGTTGTCTTTCTGGATACGCCCGGCCACGAAGCTTTCACGATGATGCGCGCACGCGGGGCCAAGGCCACGGACGTGGTCGTGCTCGTGGTTGCGGCGGACGACGGCGTCATGCCGCAGACGATTGAGGCCATAGAGCACTCGCGCGCGGCAGGCGTGCCCATCGTCGTCGCCATCAATAAGATTGACCGCCCGGACGCCAACCCGGAGCGCGTCAAGCAGGAGCTTTCCAATCAAGGCTTGCAGCCCGTCGAGTGGGGCGGCGAAACCGAAATGGTTCAGGTCTCCGCCAAGCGGCGTGAGAACCTGGAGACTTTGCTTGAGACCATCCTGCTGACGGCGGATATTCTGAATCTCAAGGCCAGCCCGACACGTCTCGCTTCGGGCGTCGTGCTCGAAGCCAAGCTCGACCGCGGGCGCGGCTCCGTCGCCACGGTCCTGGTGCAGCAAGGCACCCTGCGTGTTCACGAGCCTTTTATCGTCGGCCAGATTTTCGGCAAGGTCCGCGCGATGTTTGACGACAGGGGCCAGGCGATTACGGAAGCCGGACCGGCCACGCCCGTCGAAGTCCTCGGGCTTCAGGGAGTGCCGCAGGCTGGCGAGAGCTTCCAGGTCGTCGCCGACATCACCAAAGCGCAGAGCATCTCTCATCACAGGCAGATGCTGACGCGCCAGCAGACGCTTTTGCAGACGACCAAGCGCGGCATCGAAGCGCTCGGCCAGACGGAAGTCAAAGAGCTGCTGGTCATCATCAAGGCTGACGTGCAGGGCTCCGTCGAAGTTTTGAAGAGCACTTTGCAGAAGCTCTCGACCGAGCAGGTCAAGGTCAAAGTCATACGCTCCGGCGTGGGCGCGATCACAGAATCCGATGTCCTTTTGGCCTCGGCGACACAGGCCGGGGCGTCCTCGACCGCGGTCGTCATCATCGGCTTCAACGTGCGCCCGGAAACGCGCGCCGCCGACTTGGCCAAGCAGGAGAGCGTTGACATTCGCCTGCACTCAATCATTTACAAGGTCGAGGAAGAGATTCGCGCCGCGATGATCGGGATGCTCGAAGCCATTGAGAAGGAGAGAATCCTGGGCAAGGCGGATGTGCGCGAAGTCTTCCGCGTGCCGCGCGTCGGCGCGGTCGCCGGCTGCATGGTCGTTGACGGCACGATTCGCCGCAACGCGCGCGCGCGCCTGATTCGCGACGGCGTCGTCTTCTGGGAGGGCGGCATCGCGTCTCTGCGTCGCTTCAAGGACGACGCGGCGGAAGTGCGCGAAGGCTTCGAGTGCGGCATCGGCCTGGAGAACTTTAACGACGTCAAGGTCGGCGACCAGATCGAGGCGTACATCATCGAGAAGGTCGCAGCAACGGAACTATAAAGTGGTCAGTGGTCGGTGGTCAGTGGTCAGTTAAAAACTGATTTCCAACTGGCCACTGACCACCGACCACTGACCACTGTTTATGCGTAGGCCCGAGAGAGTCGCCGACATGCTGCGCGAGGAGATCATGCAGATCGTCGGCTACGAGTTGGAAGACCCCAGAGTGCAGGCGGTCACGGTGACGGACGTTCGCCTGGCGGAGAATCTGCGCGACGCGAGCGTGTACGTGCTAGTCGAAGGCGGCGAAGACGAGATCCTCGCGGCGATGACCGCGCTGCAGCACGCAGCCCCTTACGTGCGTAAGCAGGTCGGGTTCTCACTGAATCTGCGCTACACGCCGGAGATTCATTTCATCCGCGACACGGTCGAAGAGCGGGGCGCGCGCGTTGACAAATTGCTGAAAGAGATCGAACGGGAATCAGAGAATCAAGCAGGAGAGTTCCCGGAAGAAAGGATGAATGATGAACGCGGAATGATGAATGATGAAGTAGAGAGCAGTTAGCTTTTTATTCATCGTTCATCGTTCCGCGTTCATCGTTTAGATAATCATGCTTAGTCAAGTTGTCGAGTTGATTGAAAAGAAGAGACGCTTCGCGATCACCTCACACATTCGCCCGGACGGCGACAGCCTGGGTTCGAGCCTCGGCCTTTTCTGGCTCTTGCGCGCGCTCGACAAGGAAGTGGAAGCCATCATGCGCGACCCCGTCCCACACGCTTACCAGAAGTTGCCGGGATCCGGCGAGGTCCGCGTCACGCCCGCCGTGGACCGCCCTTACGACGCGGTCTTCGTCATCGAATGTTCGGACATCACACGCCCCGGCCTCATTGATCTTGAAAATCAATTTGTCGTCAACATTGACCACCACTCGACGACGGCGCTCTTCGGCAAAATCAACTGGATAGACTCGACCGCTTCGGCGGTCGGCGAGATGATCTACAACCTGTGCAAAGCCACGGGCGTGCGCGTGACGCGCGAGATCGCCGAATGCGTCTACACGGCGCTCATCACCGACACGGGCTCGTTTCATTACTCGAACACGAGCGAGCGCACGTTTAAGGTCGCTTCCGAATTGGTCCGCGCCGGGGTCAAGCCCGCGAAAATCTCGCAGGCCGTCTTCAGCAATTATCCCTGGTCCAAGATAGAACTGCTCGGCGAAGTCCTGGCGACCGTCAAGCGTGACGAGACGGGGCGCGTCGCCTGGATGCACCAGACGCTCCAGATGCAGGAGCGCGCCGGGGCGTCCGAAGAGGATGCGGACGGATTCGTCAACTATCCCCTGACCTGCGGCTCGGTCGAGGCGGTCGCGCTCCTCAAGGAGTGCTCGCCGGGCATCTACCGCACCAGCTTGCGCTCGAAAGGCGACGTCAACGTCGCCCGCATCGCAGAAAAGTTCGGCGGCGGCGGCCACCGCAACGCCGCCGGCTGCACCTTGCGCGGCGAGCTCGAAGAGGCCGAGCGCACCATCGTGCGCCTGCTTCAGGATGCCGTCGAGCACCGTAACGGAGACCGCGACAATTCGCCCGCCCCGACGGAAACCAGCACCCGAACGGAAGCAGCAGCGTGACACAGGGGACGGGGGTCAGGGGTCGGGGGCCGGATGTAAAGCATCTTTTATTCCGGCCCCCGACCCCTGGCCCCCGTCCCCTTTTTACCCATGAGCACTAAAGAGAAGAAATACAAGTGGCGGCGGCGTGATTATCAGGAGCAGACGCGCGGCCTGTTGATGGTTCACACGGGCAACGGCAAAGGGAAGACGACGTGCGCGTTGGGGCTGATGATGCGCGCCGCCGGGCGCGGGCTTAACTGCTGCATGATTCAGTTCATGAAGTCCAGGAACGACCGTTACGGCGAACACGTCTCGGCCGAAAAGCTTGGAATCGAAGTCCACACGATGGGCGACGGGTTCACCTGGGACACGAAGGACCCGGAACAGGACCGCCGGACGGCGCGCGAGACCTGGTCCCTCTGTGTGGAGAAGATGCGGAGCGCGGAGTATGACCTGCTGGTCTTTGACGAGCTGGTTTACGTCCTGAGCTACGAGATGCTGCCCGTTGAAGAAGTCCTGGCGGAGTTTCGCGCCGTCCGCGCCGCGCAGCCCGCGCTGCACATCGTGGTCACGGGCCGCGACGCCCCGCCCGCGCTCATCGAAGCCGCGGACCTGGTCACGGAGATGCGCGACATCAAGCATCCCTTCAACGCGGGCATCCGCGCCCAACAGGGAATAGAATTTTAACGATGAACGCGGAACGATGAACGATGAATAAAAAGCCGATTGCCTTTCAGTTCATCGTTCCGCGTTCATCGTTTTTATGTTACTCTCTCGGTCGTTCCTTTTTGCAATAATGAATTGACTAGAGATGGTGTGAGATGCGGAAAGTGAAGGAGGCTCCTTTCCTTCATCATTCATCGTTCCGCGTTCATCGTTTCCCTTATGCCCTGGTTTCGCAAGAAGAATCAGAAGATTGAGAGCGTGCCCGCTGAGGAGCGCGTGGTCAAGACCGAAGGCATCTTCGTCAAATGCGACCAGTGCGATGCGCCGCTCTTCAAACCGGACCTCGAAGAATCACTGCAAGTCTGCCAGCACTGCGGCTACCATTTCCGCATCGGGGCGCGCGAGCGTCTCAGTATGCTCTTCGACGAAGGCAAGTATGAGGAGCTGGACGCGGAAGTCGTCTCGACCGACCCTCTGAAGTTTGTTGACAGCAAGCCGTACCCGGAGCGCCTCAAGCAGGCGCAGGAGTTGACGGGCCTGCCCGAAGCCATTATTAACGGGCGCGGGCTGGTGGGCGGCCATCTCGTCTTCGCTGGCGCGATGGACATGCTTTTTATCGGCGGCTCGATGGGCTCGGCGGTCGGCGAAAAGGTGACGCGCCTGACTCATCACGCGATTCGTGAACGCGGCGCTGTCGTCATCTTCGCGGCGTCTGGCGGCGCGCGGATGCAGGAAGGAACGTTGAGCCTGATGCAGATGGCGAAAATCGCTTCGGCGCTCGCGCAGCTCGATGAAGAACGCCTCCCTTTCATCTCTGTGCTGACGGACCCGACCACTGGCGGCGTAACGGCGAGCTTCGCCATGCTCGGCGACCTGATTATCGCCGAGCCGAAAGCCCTCATAGGCTTCGCGGGCCCGCGCGTCATTGAGCAGACGATCCGCCAGAAGCTGCCGAAGAATTTTCAGCGCTCGGAATTCCTGCTCGACCACGGAATGCTCGACCAGATCGTGGACCGGCGCGAGATGCGCGACTTCATCATCAAGGCCCTGAACTTCATGATGAACCCTGCAACTATCAAGCGTAAAGAGGCGGGCGCGGGAGACAGCAGTTGAGCAGGTCCTGGCCGCCCGCACCTGCGAAGTCTTAAACCGGAAGCGTCGCAACGAAAGCGCACGGCTCCGTAGAGTCTCCGCAATGCCCCTCATCATCATGTCAGTGAATTCGGCCATCCTGTTTTCGCTGGGAATCTGCGCCCTGTCGGCTCTCCTCGAAGGGCTTTGTGCGGGCTCGGGTGGAAAACAATACATGGCGCGGCTCCGCCTCCCGTCTTATTCGGCGCCGCTCTGGGGGTGGTACGTTATCGGCGTCCTCTATTACGTCGTCTGCTTTGTGATTCTGTATCGCATTTTCAGAGATCAGAGCGCAGGCACTATCAGAAACGTCGCGCTGGTGTTGATCTTAGTCATGATGGGCGTCAACGCTCTCTGGAATTACATCTTCTTTCGCGCCCGGAATCTTTATCTCAGTTTCATAATCTTCATTCCCTACAACGCGATTGCCATCGCCCTCTTCGTCTGCCTGCTATTGTTTGACAGGGTCGCGGCGTTCGTTCTCTCGCCGTATCTGGTGTATCTGGTTTACGCGAATCTGTGGGGGTACGGGCTGTGGCGACTTAACGCGAAGCCGGCCGTTGCCCCCGAGCCCGGTTCATGGCTTTAGACGATAAAGATTTCCCGAATCGAGAAGGCCGGATGTTTGAAGAGGCGCTTCAGTATCTTTTAAGCCTGGGTCACGAGACCCTGGCCATCAAGCTCGGCCTCACCAACACGGAGCGCCTTCTGGAAGCCCTCGGTAATCCACAGAAATCTTTCCCCTCCGTCCAGATCGCAGGCACCAACGGCAAGGGCTCGACCGCCGTCATGCTCGAATCCATCTGTCTCGGCGCGAGGGTCAAGACGGGTCTCTACACTTCGCCGCACCTGGTCAGTATCACCGAACGCGTCCGCATCAATAGCACGGAGATTACGCCGGAGGATTTCGCGCGCCTGACTTTCGAGGTCAGGGAGAGGGCGCAAAGGCTACTCGCCGAAGGCGCGCTTCAAACGCTCCCGACGTTCTTCGAGCATTTAACCGCCATAGCTTTTCTAGCCTTCAGCCGGGCACGTGTTCGACTGGCGATTCTCGAAACGGGTCTGGGCGGGCGTCTCGACGCGACCACGACCGCGCAAGCTGAAACGGTCGTCCTCACGCCCATCGCGCTCGATCATCAGGAGTATTTAGGCGAGACCTTGCGAGAGATTGCGGCGGAGAAAGCGGCAATCATTCGCCCCGGAGTGACGGCCATCGTCGCGCCGCAGGAGACGGAAGCTCTCGACGTGATACTGGAGCGCTGCGAGGCGTGCGGCGTCGTGCCACGCGTGGGCGATTGCCGTGTAAAGATAAGGGGCGCGGACCAGACGGGGCGTGTGCGCGCAGACTTCATCACGAAGAGAGACTTTTACGAAAATGTGCTGCTGGGGCTGCGTGGCCGGCACCAAACGATTAATGCTTCAGTCGCCATCTCGGCTGCGGAGGCTTTGCGCGAGCGGGGTTTCGAGGTTTCGCGCGAGGCCATCATCGAGGGACTCGAACGTAGCCGACACAGTGGGCGTCTTGATCTACGTGAGGGGCGGCCCGCGCTCCTGTTTGACGGCGCGCACAACGCGGCGGGTGCGAGCGCGCTCCGAGCTTATCTGGATGAGTTCACAAAGGCTCCCGTAACACTTCTTTTCGGCGCGATGCGTGACAAAGATCTGGCCGAGATCGCCGGCATCCTCTTCCCTGTCGCTCAACACTTAATTCTTACAGAGCCATCGAACCCGCGGGCCGCAACCGTCGAAACGCTCCAGCGCCTCGTGCCCCCGGACTTTGACTCAAACAGCCTGACGCTCGCTCCGTCCCCCGCCGAAGCATTACGCACGGCTTACGATCTCACGCCCCCCGACGGTCTCATCTGCGTCACAGGCTCGCTCTATCTCATCGGCGAAATCCTTCAATTGCGGATTTCGGATTGCGGAATGCAGATTTAAGAGAGCAGAAAGCAGAAGGCACAAGGCAGAAGGCAGTCAAGGCAAAACGCTCCGGGCTTTTACTGCCTACTGCTTTCTGCTTTCTGCCTTCTGCTTTTCTCAATCCGCATTCCGAAATCGGCACGCTTTCTTGACTTTTGCCTTCCCCCTATTTACTTTTGCCTTCAATCATGGCGACACCCGGTACAGAAGCCCCTGAAGTTCTCAGCACCGAAGAGATTTATCACGGGCGCATCATAGACGTTTCAGTTTACACAGTGCGCGAGCAGGGCGTGACATACAAGCGCGAGGTCGTGCATCATCCGGGCGGAGCCGGCGTGGTCGCAGTCTTTGACGACCGTACAATCGCGCTCGTACGGCAATATCGCCAGCCGCCCGTGCGCTACGTGCTGGAGCTTCCGGCCGGGCGGCTCTCGCCTCCCGAACGCCCCGAAGAGTGCGCGGCGCGCGAGCTTGAGGAAGAGATAGGGGTACGCGCCGGCCGTCTTGAGAAGCTGACGGAGTTTTTCACGACGCCCGGTTTCTGCGAAGAGAAGCTCTGGATTTACCTGGCAACCGATTTGGCGGAGACGCAGCAGAACCTTGAAGGGGACGAGTTACTTGAGATCGTCCGCGTCTCTTTCACGCGCGCCTTCGAGATGATTTCGGACGGCGAGATCGAAGACGCCAAGACGATCATAGGCGTGATGCTGGCCTCGCAGCGCCTGGGTCTGACGATGCCAGGCGCGGAGTATCCGGCGGTCTGAAGTGTGATTCCAGAGAGAGCACGAGGAGCACGGAGCTGATGGCGGCCTGCACACACCTTTCCGAGATGCGCGAAGTCGAGCCGAGCGCGCGTGGGTGCGAGGACTGCCTGAAGATTGGCGACGCGTGGGTGCATCTGCGTCTCTGCAAGTCTTGCGGGCACGTCGGCTGCTGCGACAGCTCCAGAAACAAGCACGCCACGAAGCACTATCATCAGACCGCACACCCCATTATCAAGTCGTTCGAGCCCGGCGAGGAGTGGGGATATTGCTACGTTGACGATGCATTCTTTGAATCAATCTAGGAAAGGCAGAATCCAGAATCCAGAATTCAGAATCCAGAAGAAAAGAAAGAATGGTTCTCCGCCTTATTCATTCTGAATTCTGGATTCCGGCTCCTGACTTCTGTTTTAGCAATGCAGGCAGAAAAGAGACTTGAGCGCGAAACTATTGAGATGGACGCCCCGCGCACAGCGCCCCCGCGCCGCCCGCACCTGCTCAACTACATCCACTCGATCATCGCCATCCCGCTCATCTACCTTTACACGATTATCATGGGCAGCCTCTCGCTCATTCTCTCTCTTTACGACCCGAGGGGCAGGCGTCAGCACTGGTGCGCGCGCCACTGGTGTCGCATGATCGCGTTCACGGCCGGCGCGCCCGTGCGCGTTTATGGCGCGCACCACATACAACCCGAGACCTCTTACGTCTTTCTCTCGACGCACCAGAGCTACATGGACATCCCTGCGATGCTCGGCTACCTGCCCGCGCAGCTTCGCATCGCCGCCAAGAAATCTCTCTTCAGAGTCCCCTTCATGGGCTGGCACCTGACGCGCGCAGGCCATATCCCGATTGATCGCAGCTCCACGCAGAACGCCGTCGCCAGCATGCAGCGGGCCGCCAATTATCTCAGAGACGGCATCTGCGCTTTTATTTTCCCGGAAGGCACGCGCTCGCGCGACGGCTACCTTCACAGATTCAAGAAGGGCGGTTTCAAGCTGGCGATTCAGGCCGGGGCTCCCATCGTTCCGATCACGATCATCGGCTCGCGCCAGGTCCTGCCGCCTGATGAGATCATCTTCCGCCCTGGCCCGATTGACATGTACGTGGATGCGCCGATTCCCACAGCGGGGCTGACGGACGCGGACATCGAGACGCTGATGGAGACCGTTTACGAACGCATGGCCGCGCATTTCAGAGAGTCGTCAATCGCCAATCGTAAATCGTGAATCGTAAATCGTGAATGGATAAAACCAAGCTTTTTCTATTCACGATTTACGATTTACGATTCACTAATCTTTGCCTTTTCAGTTCGACTCTTTTAGACTCGTTTACATCGTGAACACACCGAACGAATCAGCATCCGCACAGGTTGAGACGCCGAATCGCATGGAGCAGCCTCCAGGTTACGGGCCTCCTCCTGCTGGCCCGCCAGCGCCCGCCGCAGTGCTTGACCCGAACAATCCGCCTTGGGGAATGATTGCCGGAATCCTGACGTGGTTCGGAAGCGTGCTCTTACTGTTTGTGATGTCTTTTCTCTTCCTTGTGCCTTATCTCTTTGTATATAAGGGCAAGACTGAAGAGCTTCTCACAGATAAAACCGCCATCTTTCTTCAGATACTCTCCACCATTCCGGCGCATCTCTTAACGCTCGTTATCGTCTGGGCAGTAGTCACGCACTTCGGTAAGCGCCCTTTCTGGCGCACACTCGGTCTAACCTGGAGCGAAAGAGTTGGAGTCTGGACGAGCATCGGGCTGGCCGTCGGATTGCTCGCCATCGGCCTGGTGATTTCGCAACTCATCGGGGGCAACAAGCCGACGGCGATTGACCAGATAATCAACAGCTCCGCGGCTTCCAGATATACTTTGGCGCTGATAGCAGCGCTGACTGCCCCATTGGTCGAGGAGCTGGTTTATCGAGGCGTCCTCTATTCGGCCCTACAGAAAACGCTCAACATGTTCTGGGCGATAATCGGGGTCTCAATTCTCTTCACGCTCGTACACCTCTTGCAGTACTACAACAATCCAGGCGTCATCATCGCAATCTCTGTCCTCAGCCTTTCGCTCACACTCGTGCGCGCGTTCACGGGCAGGCTCTTGCCGTGCGTCGTCATACACTTTATCTTCAACGGTCTTCAATCTCTCTGGATCATCCTCTACCCTTACTTCGAGCACACGGGCACTGGAGGGTAAAGAGTACGCCGTTCCTATCATCATGTTCTCGCGCGCTCTGTCCACACACCCGTATGAAAGTAGAGGTCACAGCAAGGGGTCAGACGTGTGACGCCGGGACCACCCGCTGATTTTTATGGCTTACGAAGTTATCGTTGTCGGGGCAGGGCTCGGCGGATTGACCACCGCCGCGCTTCTGGCTGCGCGCGGTGTGAGCGTGTGCCTCATCGAGAAAGAATCGAGTGTGGGCGGTTGCGCCGCTGGTTTCCAAAAGTTCGGCTACGATTTTGAATTGGGCGCGGGGCTTTACAGCTCCTGGCAGCCGGGCGAGATTCACGAACGCATCTTCGCGGAACTGCCCGTCGGCGCGCCAGAAGTCCGTCGCCTCTCCCCCGCATACGTCGTCCGCTTGCCAGACCACACGGAAATCAGTATCGCAGGCAGCGTTGAGGAGTTCGAAACGAGCCTGCGCGAGGGTTTTCCGGAGTGCCAGGATGCCGCTATCAAATTCTACCGAGAGCTTGCCTCCGGCGGCGGCACGGAGGGTCAAACCGTGGCGCAGCAGCTGACTCAAACCTCTCTGCGCTTCCGCCGTTTCATCGGCGCGCAACTGCAAACTCTCATCCAGTGCGACAGCGAGCTTTGCGCCTACCCTCAGGCAGCGGAGGCTCTCCTGATTCCGCGTCGCGGCGTGTACGCGATTCGCGGCGGCGCGGCGGCGTTGGCAGATTCATTGCTGGAGGCGGTAAGGAAGAGCGGCGGCACCGTGCGTCTGGACACGACGGCGCTCAGGCTCGCTTACGATTCGGGCGGGCGCGCTATTGGGGTTGATTTGCTGAGCGGCGAGAGGGTGTTGGCCGCACGCGCCATCGTCAGCAACCTGACCGTCTGGGACACCTACGGCAAGCTCGTCGGGTTAAACCGCACTCCCACGGATGTTCGTAGCGGCCTCAAGAATCTTCAAGGTCGCGGCGCGTACCTCCTCTTTTCGGGCTTGGAGGAGGAGGCTGCGGCAGAGCTTCCGGCGGACCACGTTCTCGCTGTGACTGACTGGGGGGAGGAAGAAAGCTCTGAGCCGGAGGAGGCCGAGTTCATGTTCGCGGCGGCGCCCGCCTGGGACCCGCGCGCGCCCGCTGGCCGCCGCGCCGTCACCGTCTCCGTCTTCACGGATGCCGCGCAGTGGTTCGCCTTTCACGAAGACGAGGGCGAGCACGAGGAACAGGACCAGATGATGCTCGAAGCCTTGTGGGAGCGCATTCACAAAGCCATGCCGGAACTGGGCAGCCGTGCGGAAGTAATTGAGACGATGACGCCGCGCGATTTCTACAGGAATACACGTCGCAAGCTGGGGATGGTGGGCGGCGTCAATCCATCGCTTTCGGGACCTGACGCCCACACATACCGGACTACCCTTCCGAATCTTTTCATGGTCGGCGACACAGTTTTTCCGGGTCACGGAGTCGCGGCGGTCGCCCGCTGCGGTTTCGCTGTGGCAAACGAGATCGCCCCGCCAATCAAACGCTGATTGCGCGGGGCGAAATTCGCAGGATTCACAGCCCTGGCCGAAATCCCATCTCTCTTTAGTTCGGACTCTGAGTCGTGTAATCCCTCCTCGGTCCACGCTCGATGCCGGTGTCGGCCGGCGCAGGCGGCGGAGAGGCCTGCGGCGGAGGCGTCGGCTGCGGAGGAGGCGCTGACTGAGAAGGGGTCGGATTTGAGTTACCGTTCCCGTTGCCGTTGCCGCCAGACGAGCCCGTTGATCCGCTCCCGGACGAGCCGTTACCAGTCACCTGCGGTCCATCGCCGCCCTGCGGCCAGTTGTTGCCGTTGCCGTTGTAGTTGATTCCTCTGCCGTAACTGTGGCCGTAGGGTGACGACCCGGAACGGGAGCCTACCGGAAGGAAGCAGTGGCTGCGCGTGCCCGGGTCATAGACCCAGAGGCCCTGTGTATCGCGCCTGGAGTTGGCCCAGCTCCACCCATTGAAACTGTTCCAGTCGAAATCATTAAAGGCCGTCAGCAGCGGGCGGGTCTGGAGCCTGCGATTGGCGCGCGCCAAGAGCTCTGCGCGGTCCTTGCTCCAGAGGTCCAGCGAATCCTGCTCCTTCTTATTCAATTTTGCGACTTCCAGGATCCCGCGCCCGACGAGGACTTTTTGCCCGCCTTTGATCTCGGTCGTCGCGCCTTTAACCAGAATCAAGCGCCCTTTGCGGACAAGGATTTCGGTCGTCTCGTCCGGCCGAACGTTGAAGCGGTAAATCCCGCCCTTGATGATGACGGCCTCTGTCTGGGGGGTGTTGATTCCGATGGCGAGCTTGATGCCGTCCCCGCCTGTGGCTTCGACTACGGCGCTGCCCTTGAGCAGGCGGACGAGCAGATTGTCTAGCGAGGCGTTCGCCAACTCGAACTCCGAGTTCTCGTCCACACGCAGGTAGGAGCCGGGGTTGAGCAGCACCTCGACTCGCCCGCCCGCTGCGGTCGTGACTTTATCCCCCGTCTTCAGGTCATCACTCGAAGTCAACTCGCGCTCGCGGCCCACACCTTTGCGCTGGACCGTGACGTTGCCGGAGACGTAATTGATGCCGCCGGCGGTCGCCGAAATGATGTACTTCTCCCTGTTCTGTGCCCGCGCGCTCGCGGCCATCCCGAATGCAAGCGATAACGCCAGGCCGACGAGGCTTAACGTGTGACGTGACCCGCTCTTCATCTGTAATACTCCTTTTGTGTGGCTGCTGGTTTCGCGCCAGGGGCCTTTTGGCTCGCTGTCGCGCCCCGGTCAGGTTTTCGTGCATTCTAGCACAAGCCCCGGCAAGAACCCTCCTGGAATTCCAGAACGGCGGAACAAATAATTTTCTTGACACGTATAATTGTACGGTGTATATAAACACTATACAATTTCCGAGGATGGGTGTGATGTACATCGTTATTGACGAAAATGACCGTCGCCCGATCTACCAGCAGGTGGTGGACGAGATCAAGGCTCTGATTGCGCGGGGCGAACTGAAAGAGGGGACAATGTTGCCGCCCGTGCGCCAGGTGGCCGCAGACCTGGGGGTCAACCTGAACACGATCGCTTTCGCTTACCGCGAGTTGCAGCGCGAGGGCCTGATCAACGTGCGCCACGGGGCTGGCGCCGTGGTCGCGCCGCGCGTCCATGCGCAGGGAAAGACGGACGACGAGCTCCGCAAGCCTTTGCGCGCCGCCCTGACTCAATTCGTGCTGGCCGGCCTGCCGCGCGCCGAGATCATGTCAATCGTCGGCGACGAGCTGCGCGGGCTCTTGAAAGGAAACAGATAGGAGGCATCCACAGATGTCGAATACGTTTATGCTCTTACTCCCGGTTGATTTGATCATGCTGGTGGCTCTGATGTTTATGCCGGTGATGCGCGGCGAGGACGCTTTCTTCGGCGTGCGCGTGAGCCCGGAAGTCTATCGCGGCGAGGGCCGTCGCGTCCTGCGCCGCTACTGGTTCTGGCTCATCTTGAGCTTCATCCAGATCGAAGCCATCGGCCTCGTCGTCACGTATTACAGGGAGCAGACGGAGTTCGCGCAGATCGTGCCACACTTTCTGTTCCCGTCATGCGCGATGCTCTTCTATGTGATCTTCTATCGGCAGGCGAAGCGGCTTGAGCTGGTGGAAGAGCACCAGCGGTTCGCCACTGCGCTCAAGACGCGCCACCTGGGCGACTACACGAATCTGGCGCTGGAGATAGCAATCGTCGCTCTCACCATCGCGCCCGTGCTACTGCTGATCTACTACTACCCGCAGCTTCCCGAGCGCATTCCCACACACTGGAACTGGAAAGGCGAGCCAGACGAGTGGACCCGCAAGAGTTACTTTGCGGTCTTCTCGCTCGCGGCGATGATGGTCTATATGCAGGTCCTCTTGCTGGTAATCAAGCACGGCGTGCTCGGCGTAAAGATGACTTTGCCGGCGGAGCATACGGAAGAGTACCTGCGCCTGAAAGAGGAAGCGCTCACGCTCACCGTCAGATTCATGGACTGGATGCGCCTGTTGCTGTGCATCATGCTGGGCAGCCTGACGGCCAACGTAGCCTTCCGTTCCGTCGAGCATCTACATTTTCTAGCGAGGGCGGTCACGATTGCCGAGTGGACTGCCGGCCTGCTGATGGCCGTCGCCATCGCCGTCGCAATCTACCGCTTCTACAAGGTTGATCGCCGATTAAGGACAGAGGTCGGTCGCGTCTATGTGCAGAGACAGAAGGACGCAGCACACTGGTACATGGGCGGACTGATCTACTTCAACCGCGAAGACCCTGCGCTCTGGGTCGAGAAGCTGGTCGGCTGGGGTTACACGGTCAATATGGGCAACAAGTGGGCCTATCTCTATCTGTCCATCATGATCGCAGTCCCGCTCCTGCTCTTCCTGCCCCTGGAGAGTATCGGTCCTTGAGGAGATGGCGACTGAATCCAGCGTTCGCCATATGCAGTGCCGATGAAAGGTTGTCATACAATCTTTAAATTTGAGGAGACGGCCATGAAGCCATTTATACTTTCCATTCTTCTTCTAGGGCTGATCGCAACCGCCTGCGCCGGGAAAAAGGAGGCCAGCGCTAATTCCAACGCCAATTCCGCGCCGAAGAGCGAAGGCGCTGAATACAGCGCACCGGCGGACGCGCCGTTTACGGCGGAAGAGGTCACGGTCAACGCCAAAGGCTTCACGCTCGCGGGCACTCTGCTGCTGCCGAAATCTGGCGCGCGTCCCTTCCCCGCCGTCATCACCATCACTGGCTCCGGCCAGCAAACGCGCGACGAGCCTCTTCCGCTTCCGGGTCTAGAAAAATACGGTCTGATGCGCCAGGTCGCCGAGACCCTGGCGAGCCGCGGGATAGCTGTGCTCCGTGTGGATGACCGCGGCGTCGGCAAGTCCACAGGGGCAGAGACGCTTCCATTAGCCACGACTTCAAGCTTCGCCGACGACGTGCGCGCGGAGGTCGCGTACCTGCGCTCGCGCCCCGAAATTGATCCAAAGAGAATCGCGCTTGTCGGCCACAGCGAAGGCGGCATCATCGCGCCGATGGTCGCGGCAGCAGATGCAGAGATTGCGGCCATAGTGCTGATGGCCGGGAGCGGCAAGCGAGGCGATCAAATCAGCATAGATCAATTAAATGATGCTCTTGAGCGCGAAAAGACCATGAGTGAAGAGGAGAAGAACAAGCAGCGCGCGCAGCAACAGGAAATAATTCGCGCGGTGCAGTCGGGTGGAGATCTATCGAAGTATCCGGCAGAGGTGAGTCTCCCCTGGATCAAAGAGTTCTGGACCTACGACCCGCTGCCGACGATCGGCAAAGTGCGCCAGCCGATTCTCATCCTGCAAGGCGCGCTCGACCGCCAGGTAACAGCCGAGCAGGCCCAGATGCTTGAGAAAGCCGCGCGCGATGGCGGCAACAAGGACGTGACCGTGCGCGTCTTCCAGAATCTCAACCATCTGTTTTTGCCTGCTAAGACCGGAGGGTTCGACGAATACTCGAAGCTTGAGACCAGCACGGTCGGCGAAGACGTCCTGAAGACGCTGGGCGACTGGCTGGAAGGTAAATTAAGGCAAAGTAAAATATAGAGCGCCTCATTTCGTGGCCTCCGTGGATGCGTTCAACACCTCTCGGACCTTGCGCGCCAGGGCGTCGGGCGCGAACGGCTTCTGGATAAAGTTTGCTCCCTCGTCCAGGACTCCTTGATGGACGATGGCGTTATCCGTATAGCCGGACATGTAGAGCACTTTCATCTCAGGCCGTAACTGATTCAAACGCTCTACCAGTTGTCGCCCACCCATCTCAGGCATAATGACGTCCGTAATGAGCAAGTCAATTGGCTCTTTTTCACGCTCACAAATTAGAAGTGCCGCGCCGCCGTTCGAAGCCTCCAGCACTCGATAGCCGTATGTCTCTAGTATCTCTCTGGCGAGTGCCCGCACCAACTCCTCGTCTTCGGCCAGTAGGATCGTCTCTGTCCCTTGTAGAATCTCTTCAATTTCAGGGGTTCGCTTGTACTCTTGAGCGCCTTCATCAACACGCGGCAGATAGACCTTAAAGGTCGTGCCCCGACCGACTTCACTATAAACCCAGACGTTGCCGCCCGACTGCTTAACGATTCCATAAACAGTGGAAAGACCGAGTCCGGTACCCTTACCAGTCTCCTTTGTGGTGAAGAATGGCTCAAAGATCCGCACCCTGGTATTCTCGTCCATTCCAATACCAGTGTCAGAGACTGCCAGCATCACGTAATGACCAGGGGTAACGCTAGTGTGCTGCCTGGCGTATGCCTCATCGAGGTAAACGTTCTCGGTCTCGATGGTCAATTTCCCTCCGCTTGGCATCGCGTCACGCGCATTTACCACCAAGTTCATCAACACTTGTTCAATCTGGCCGGGGTCTGCTTTGATGCTACCAAGCTCCGGCTCTAATGCAGTCCGCAAATCTACATCTTCTCCGATGAGTCGCCGGAGCATCTTTTCCAACTCTGAAAGGACCGCGTTAATGTTGAGGACTACGGGCTGCAAGACCTGCTTGCGGCTGAAGGCGAGAAGCTGGCGCGTTAAAGCCGCCGCACGGTCGCCAGCTTTTTTAATCTCCTCAAGGTTGCGACGCAAAGGGTCTTCCGCTTGCAGTTTCCTCATGGCGAGGTCGCTGTAGCCGGTGATCGCGGTGAGCAGGTTGTTGAAGTCGTGCGCTATTCCCCCCGCCAGTTGCCCGACGGCTTCCATCTTCTGCGACTGGCGGAGCTGTTCTTCAAGCTTTTTGCGCTCAGTGATGTCGCGCACGGCAGCCAGGCGTGCAGGTTCTCCCTCATACAAACAGTTCTTTGCCGAGACCTCGATGTTGATGTGAGTCCCGTCTTTCTTCAACCCGAGCGTCTCATACACCAGCTCGTCCTCTGCGATTTTGGAGCGAACGTAGTCCCTCTGCTCGGGCGGGATAAGCTCTAAGACATCTCGGCCAATGAGTTCTTCTATGCTGTATCCGAACATCTCGGCGTAAGAGCGATTGGCTCCCTTGATTATCCTGTCCTGCTGAATCACCACGCCATCGAAAGCCGTATCAACTAACCCTTTATATCTTTCCTGGCTCTCCCGTAGCTCCTCCTCAACCCGCTTGCGCTCCGTGATGTCGGTCAACATCGCCAGAGCGCCGGTGACTTCACCCTGCTCGTCTCGGATCGGCGTCGCCGAGAGAATTACCCAGACGTTTGAGCCGTCCTTGCGCCGCAGTCGCAGGTCGTACTGCTCTTTGATTCCCTGAAGCCGCCTCTGCCAACTGGCTTTCACCTCCTCGCTGGTGGCTTCGTCTAGAACCTCAAAAGCGGAGCGCCCGATCATCTCTTCCACAGTGTAACCAAGCATGTCTGCGAGACGCTGGTTAGCGTAAGTGATGTGCGCCTTAGCATCAGCTACCCAAATGCCTTCATAAGCCGTATCAATTAAGCGGCGATACTGCGCCTCACTTCCGCGCAACTCGGCTTTGGCCCCTCTTCGTTCGCGGCGGTTCTTCGTCTCCTCAAGTTCCCGCTCAATGGCCGGGGCGAGCCGCGCCAGATTATCTTTCATCAAGTAATCGTGAGCGCCGGCGCGCATGGCTTCGACCGCGACCTCTTCGCCGATAGTCCCTGAAATAATGATGAATGGGATGTCCAGCCCCGTTTCTTTCAGGAGCGCCAGCGCAGAAAGCGCGCTGAAGTGGGGCATCGAGTAGTCGCATAGAATCACGTCCCACTCCCGCGCTGAAAGCGCAGCTCTCATCGCTTCAGGCGTATCCACCCGCTCGGAGGTAAGGTTATATCCGGCGCGCTTGAGGTGGCGCGTGAGAAGCGCCACGTCCCGCTCTTGATCTTCGACGTGTAAGACTCGTAAGGTTCTATTCATGCTTTGACGTTTATTCGGTGGGTGCAACCTCGTTCAATACGAGCCAGTACAATCCCAACTGCCGCGTTGCCTCTAAGAACTGCTCAAAGTCCACAGGCTTTCTGACATAACTGTTGGCTCCGAGGTCGTAGCTCTTAATCATGTCCTCTTCTTCGCTTGAGGAGGTGAAGATAACTACCGGAAGACGCCTGGTGCGCTCCTCAGAGCGTATCTTTTGCAAGACCTGAAGGCCGCTCACCTTTGGCAATTTTAAGTCCAGCAGGATAAGTTGCGGCATTACGTTCATATCGCGCCCCGCATACGTTCCGGTGCCGAAGAGATAGTTAAGGGCTTCGATCCCGTCGCGCGCGACGACGACCTCGTTGACGATGTTGCTTTTCTTCAAAGCGCGGCGAGTTAAGGCTTCGTCTCTGGCATTATCTTCCACCAATAGGATCACTTTGTCATCCATCTCTTATCTCCTTGAAATCAGGAAGCGTAAAGTAGAAGGTCGCCCCCTGATCTGACACTCCTTCAGCCCAGACGCGACCGCCGTGACGGTTGACGATGCGCTGGACGGTCGCCAGCCCTATCCCTGTGCCCTCGAACTCATCCACAGTGTGGAGGCGCTGGAACGCACTGAATAACTTATCGGCATAAGCCATATCGAAGCCAGCTCCATTATCGCGGACGAAAAAGATTGTCTCGCCGTCTTTCTGCTCATGCCCGAAGGTAATCTCCGGTTGTTCCCGCTTCGAGGTGAACTTCCACGCATTACCCAACAGATTGCTGAGAATGATTCGGAGCAGCCGCTTATCGCCGCGCGTCGAAAGTCCTTCCTCAATTTGAACGGTCACGGCCCGCGTGGGTTCTCTTTTTTGCAACTCAGCCATTATTTCATCAGCCAGGTGACTTAGATTAACGACCTCCCGCCGCATCTCGCTGCGGGTTACACGCGCAAGCTGCAACACGTCATCAATCAGTTGCGCCATCTCCTGGCTTGCGCCGCGCACCTCTTGCAGATAGCTCTTGCCCTCATCGTCCAGTTTGTCCGCGTAATCTTCAAGGAGCGCCTGGCTAAAACCATTGATATGACGAAGCGGCGCACGTAAATCATGCGAGACAGAGTAAGAGAAGGCTTCGAGTTCCTTGTTGGCCGCTTGCAGTTGCCTAGTGCGGTCGGCCACACGTTGCTCAAGCTCTTCGTTGAGACGGCGAACTTCTTCTTCCGCTCGCCTGCGCTCCGTGATGTCGTTATTGACTTCAAGAATAGCTTTCGGCTTGCCCTGCTCGTCCCTGTGTAATACCCAATGGCTGGCGACAACAATGCGCTCGCCATCTCGTCTGGTATGGACTATTTCGCCTTCCCAATGTCCATGAGCAAAAAGCCTGGCTTTGATCTCCTCTAGTGGCCGGGGAAACTCCGTCTTAAAAAGGCTGTGGGTGGTCTTCTCAAGAGCTTCCTCCTGCTTCCAGCCGTACATCTCTTCCGAACCTCTGTTCCAGAAGATGATTCGGCCACTCAGGTCGCGAATCAATACAGGAGCAAGGTCAAGGATTCGTGCCTGTTCCTTTAATGCCTCCTCTGCGCGCTTACGGTCAGTTATGTCGCGTAAGATCACGGTGTAGAGTTTCTGTCCATCCGACTCTATCTGAGAGATGGATGCTTCTATCGGAAACTCCTCTCCATCTGCACGCAGCCCGAAGAGCGCGCCGAGTGCTCCCATCGAGCGTCTCGTGACGTGCGCCCTACCAAAATTCTCAATGTGTCCCTGGTGAGCAGCGCGGAAGCGTTCCGGGATGAAGCGGTCGAGCGGTTGCCCAATAGCATCCTCAGCCGGGTAGAGAAACATCTTTTCAGCCGCCGTATTGAAAAGGATGATGCGCTGTTCTTCATCAACAGTAATGATAGCGTCCATTGCAGAGCCGATCACCCCGGCCAGTTGCTCCTGGCTGCGGCGCAACGTCTCCTCCGCGCGCTTACGCTCGGTAATGTCCAGAACCGTCCCCAGGACCATCATGCCTTGCTCAGTCTCAATCGGGTTCAAGCCGATCTCGACGGGGAACTCCGTGCCATCTTTTCGCAAGCCGTAGAGGTCTCGCCCCGCGCCCATCGGCCTCGTCGCGGGGTTGGCTATAAAACTGTTGCGGTAAGCTGGATGGCGCGCGCGGAAACGCTCAGGCACGAGTAGCTCAACAGGTTGGCCGAGCAGTTCGTCGCGCGTGTAGCCAAACGACTTTTCGATCTGGGTATTGACCAGAATTATCTTGCCTCCACGGTCAACCATCACCATCCCGTTAGGCGCACCTTCGATAACTTGACGGAACTGCTTTTCGGCGCGCTCACGTTCCGTGATGTCGCGCATGATGACGGTGTAGAGCTTCTGTCCCCCGGCTTCGACCTGCGAGATCGAAGCCTCAACGGGAAACTCCTCTCCGTCAGCGCGCAGCCCGTAAACCGCACGCGCCCCGGCCATCGCGCGAGTGGTCACGCCTGTCTGTCCGAAGGATTGAATATATGACGAATGAAGGGCGCGAAAGCGCGCGGGGATAAAGCGATCAAGCGACTGCCCAATGGCTTCGCTTGCAGGACAGCGGAACATCTGCTCGGCAGCGCGATTGAACACGAGTATACGCTGCTCTTCGTCAACGGTGATAATAGCGTCCATCGCCGAGTTGACGATGCCTGCGAGACGAGCCTGGCTCTCGCGTAGCGCCTCGTCAGCCTGCTGACTCTCCATGATGTCGCGCTTGCTTGCTGTCATACTATTAGTGTTTGTAGAGCGGGCGGTGTGGCGTCTGAGCCATTAGTGAGCGAATTTGTGCGTGGGTGTTGCCCCTCAGCAAACGATGCTTCTGTTTTAACCGCTGCACGAGGACTTTGGAAATCCCCGCTCGGTCATATACGATCAGCGGAGTCTTTGGTATCGGCTTAAGTCTGATTATTCTGTAGGTGTTTGTCCTACACGGCGGGATAATGAGAATGGATCTCAGTGTAAAGATACTCTTAGCACTAAGAGACGCAGGAGGTGGGAGTCTCTCCATGACATCTTCCTTTATTTACCTACTTGTGTCGGGTGGCTTAAAAGCCTCAGGCGGTAATTCTATCCGGCCAACGTTGCACAGCTTGGATGCACGACGCCGCATATTCTGTATCCGGGATATGAGGGGAGACCAATGCGAGGATGAGCTTCGTCGAGCAATATGCTTTATTACCGGGCTAAGGTTAGAGCTATATTGTTAGAGAGGGCGATCTATATCAGGATTCAAAAGCTAATGTGTTAAGCGGCTGTCCCTCTAAACTGATTTTGGTCGGGTTGGACGCTAGGGGAGCATCCATTTTATAGGCACCTGACTTTATTTTTAGGCAAAGGGTATTTTGTAGGCAAAACTAGCCAAAGTCGCGCGACCCAAAAACTAAAGGATCAAAAAGGGCGTCTGTTATGGTCGCCTCTTTCATTTATAATGATAAAATCCGAAGGATTTGATAGACAGTGGAGGGGCAAATATGAGAACAACTCGGAAGCGCATAGTAGTCTTTATATTGCTTAGCCTGTGCTCCTGTTCAAAACGAACTCAGGGTCCGAAGTCTAACCTTGTCGGTACGTGGAAAGAGTCGGGACAGGTTCAACGTATCTGGGAGATTCGTGAGGACGGGACCATTTTTGCCACGACCGTAAATTCCCCTTACGAGCCCGGGCCTGGCAAGTACAAATATATAAGTAACCCTACTTCCGGGCACAATTTCATTGTCGAGTGGAGCCGTGAAGATTCAGGGAAGCCCCCGGAGGTCTTTCAATATGATGTAGTAGTTCAGGGGGATGAGCTTCTGATAGATGGGCCATATGATGCCGAAGGCAAAAGGCTTAACCAGATGCAGATGCGTAGAGTTGGGGATTAAGAGTAAAAAGGCAAAAGGGAAAGACGAGAGGTTCGTTCTTCCCTTTTGCCTTTTTCCTTCTACTGTTGCGTCAGCTCGCTGGCGGTATTGACATCCGCCTCGGCGCCGCGAATGACGATCACAGCGTCACCCGCTCGACGCACAATCGTAACGTGTCTGCCTTCGCGCCAGCTCATCTGCTCAACTCCGTCCGGCTGTGCCTGGGAATTGATCTCGGTGCCTTTGCGCCGGCGCAGCGCGTTGTACGCGGCGAAGAATTCTTCGGCATCCGCCGTTTTGTCCCAGACTGTTTTCCAGACGAAGAGCGGTGTGCCTCCGTCCTTTTCAAAAAGGTAAGCGCGGTCGCCCCCCCAGCCGCTCGCAGCACGCACCGCATCTTTTTCCGAAACGCCCGCCATCAGGAGCCCGCGCACTCCTATCTCGCCGAGCGGAGTCGAAGCCGTGTTCTTCCACCCGGCGATGACGAACTCCAACACATCAAGCGAGACTTCGCGCGGGGCTTCGTTCTTCTGGTATTTTTCGGGATGAAGAATCTGCTCGCTCGACAGAGGCGGACGCTCGAAAAGCTCGTCCACGCCCCGCTCGCCCTGGCTGCGCCGGACCGACTCCACAAACCGCGCGCCGTCCCGGTAACGGAAGATGAAAGTCTCCGTCAGCAGCGGCGGGAAGAGCGCGCCGATCTCTTTGCGATAACTGCTGAAACGATCCGTCTCCTGCTTCGAAATCTCTTCGAGCGGCCGGCGCGTGTAGGCGTCTCCCTGCTCCATGCGCCGCTGGACGTTCATCGCGTCGCCTTCGATGACAGCAAAGACCGCTTCCGTCCGGTCGAAGTTATAGGGTCGGACCAGGAGCAGCTTCATCAAGTCGAAATGCTGGTCCTGCAAGGCGTGCGTCATCTCGTGGGTCAGCAATGAGTCGTCCTTGAACTTGTCAACGATCAGGACCTGCTTGTCCAGTGGCGAATAGGTTGCGCCCGCCGAGAGAGCTGTGAAGCTCGCCGTCAGAGAGGCCAGATCGGTCCCTTCAGGCAGCACGCCGCCCGCGCTCGCCAGCTTGCTCAAAGCGCGCAGATCGTCGCCGCCCAGAACATGAGCCATCTCGCTGGCGCGCGTGCCGTATTCCCAGCCGGAAAGCTCTGCCATCCCGACTTCGCCCGTAAACTCCAGCCCGCGCAAACTGGCGGCCGTTCGCTGCGCCTGGTCTCTCAGCTCTCTTAATTTCGGCGAGAGTGGTCGCGCGGGCAACGGGGGCAATTTGCGCGCCGCCGGCATAGCGACCGCCGGAGCCACACTCGTCCGCGCCGTGCGCTTATTCCCGCAAGCGGCGAGCAATAAGAACGCAATAATGAGAGCGAAAATGAAAGTGATTTCCCTGCCCTTTACTCGCATAGCCCCTCTTAGACGCATGAACCCGGCTTTGCGATGCACTCAATAAGGCAAAAGTAAAAAGGTAAAAGGCAAAAGGGAAGACAAGAAGCTTGCTCTTCATCTTCACTTTTTCCTTTTTACTTTTTACTTTTGCCTTAATCCTCTTTCCACCAGCGGCGAGCGAACCATTCGATTGAGAGCAGGAGAGGAATGATGATGGCCAGAGGCCACCAGGTCCGCAGTTCCCAGGTCCGGCGGATCGTCTCTTTGCTCGATGAAGCTGCGGCCAATCGTTCGATGAGCGCCTCTATCTCGACAGGGGAAGCGAGAAAATCTCCCCCCGTCTCACGCGAGGCGCGGCGCAGTGTATCCGAGGCCGCGCCAGTTTCCAGCGGAGTCGCTCGGACCACACTGAAACGCTTCTCGACGCTTCCGGTCTTCCCATTAGCAACGTAGTCCGCTTCAATGGCAAACCTGCCGCGCGCGCGCAAAGGGACGCGCGCGCGCCAGACGGTCCGGTCCGGCGACGTGGGCGCGAAGGCCAATTCCTGCGGCTCCGCGTCCATCGCCGAAGCATCAACTATCTCGTCCGTCAATGGCTGAAGACGCGCGCTCAGTTTCTCGATCCTGGCCGCGGCAAACGACGCATCGCGCACGTGAATCTCCGCTAGTGTCGAACCGCCTTCCGCCGGCGATTCATCGCTTAAGATTATCTCCGCGGCCGGGCGCGCCCCCTCGCTCATCCACAGCACGATTCCCTGCCACAATGCGCCGAACGGACCGCTCGCGCCGTCCTCCTGATCGCTGGCGCCCGTGCGCATCCGCCAGGAATCGGCCGGGGCGAAAAGAAGCGTGCGCCCCGCGCCGTAGCGCATCGCCACGATTAAGGGAGCGCCCGCGTTCTCCGTGCCGCTCGCACCGGGCTGTCCCGCGACGGCCAGCACAGCCGCCGAGGGGCGAAGCGCGGCCAACCTTAATCCCTGCCCTGAGAGCTTTGCCACCTTCTCCCCGGCCTCTTCTCTGGCGCTCAAGTAACCTCTGAGCGGACCGCCCGCCCCAGCCCCTGTCGGCGTCAGGGCAATGCCAGCGCCCATCTTCTCCGCTTCCAGGGGGCGGCCTTGCGAGACTGTTTGCGCCTGCGCCGAAAAGCTCTGAGAGCTGATCTCCGCGGGCAGAAGTGTATAGAGCCTTCCGCCGGGGGCTGCGATTGATCCGTTGAAACTGTTGCCGCCCAGAACGATCAGCCCGCCGCCACGCCGGTCAACCCAAAGGTTGAGGCGTGAAATCTCTGAAGCGGAAAGAAAACCGTTCTCCGTCGCGCCCACGATCACGCACTCGTAAGCATTCAGACTCGCGGCGTTCTGTAGAATCGCGTGCAATCTAGCTTCAGGCGCGCCCGCCGATTTTGTACTTCTGGCGACGTCTATCTCCCCCGTTTTCTCCGCGCTCTTTTCCTCAACGCCTTCGGACACTCCGACCGTCGCCGCGCGGCTCACCTGCGCGAAGTAATCAACCTCGAAAAGTCCTGTCTCTTCGAGCGCGCGCCGAATGAACTTGGCTTCCCAGGTCGGCTCCGCTTCGAAGAAGAGGACGCGCGTCGGCCGCTCTTCGACGTAAAGGCTGAAGGGGCGCTCTCTTTGCGCCAGGGCATCTTCGGCGCTGGCCGCTTCGACCTTCGCTGTATAATCAATCCACCCGGCGACCTTCGGCACGACCATGAGCGTCACGGCCTGGTGCTCATTGCTGGTCGTCCATACGAGGCGCGCTGAAGCCTGCACCTTCGCGTCATCCGAGATCGTTAAAAGCGATTCGCGCCCCTGCATCCCTCGCGCATGGACCGTGCAGCGCACCGCGACCGGCACGCCGCGAAGGGAGCGCCCGGCAACCGTCACGCTCTCAAGCGCGACGGTTGCCTCTTCGCTCACCCCGGAATCAGCAATCACGTAAACGGGTGCACCGCCCGCACGCGCGCTTGCACGTTCGACTTCGTCCCGCGCCTCTTCAGCGCTCATCGCGCCATCAGTTAAAACGGCGGCAGCCACAAAACCCTCACCCCTCCAGGATGCGGCGCCGCCCTCAGAATCCTGTCTCACGACCTCAAAACCTTTTTTCTCCAGCGCGGAAACCACCTGCCTCGCAGTTCCCTCGTGGACGCCCGCGCGCACGTCTTCCACGCCTGCCCCCGAAACGGTACTGCGCGTCGAGCGCAATAGAATCCGCGCCCGCGTCGCCGCATCGTATTCGACCACTAAGCCTGCGAGCGCGCACGAAAGCAGCGCGAGCGTGACGGCGCGCAAACAGAGCAGCGAGAGCTTAACGTTGCGCGGACGCCCCTCAAGGCTGCGCCAGTAACGCACGAGCGCATAAATCGAGACGAGGATGACAGCAACCAGCAGCGCGCGTCCCACAGGCGACAATGAAAGGCTCTGGAGATAAAAGGCAGTAGGCAGTGAGCAGTGAACAGTGAGCAGACGCCGTGTTAGGGGAGCTGTCTGCTTGCTGCCTTCTGCCTTCTGCCTGCTGCCTTCTGCTTTCATCTTCCACCTGCCAGACGACGGAAGTATTCCGCGGCGCGGGCGGCGTCATCCGGTAAAAGAGATTTTGTGTCGCCGCTCGCGGCCTGTGTGCGGCTCTCCGCAATGGCGAAGAGATTCGACGCCGCCTGCGTGAGCAGCGCTAAGGGCTTGCTGAGCCGTGCGGCGAACTGGTCCGCATTGCCGCCGCTGTCCAGGCGCGCCAACTCTATCTCCACGACGCGCAGTTGCCCCGCCGCCTCCGCGATGGTCGCAGCATGATTACCGCTCTGGACCGAGATGAGCCGGTCCGCAGAAGCCTTCGCCCTTTGCGCGGCGCGCTCTATCGCCCTGGCGCGCGAATTCTGAGCCGCCCCGAGGGTCTCCTGGAGGTCATTCAGTGCCGCATACGCGTCAGCGAGCGCTGCGCGGACGGGCGCGGATTCCGCGGAGGCCTGGCGTCGCGAGAGTTTTTCCAGCCGCGTCTCAATCTCCGCCAACTCGCCCACGTAACGCCGCTTGAGGTCTATGGGCTTACTCTGCGGCAGAATCGGCGGGATGTAGCGCACGGCCGCTTGCGCATGCTTCAGGCGTGCCAGCGCTTCGCGTTCGTGCTTGAGTGCCAGCGCGGTCTCCGCATTCGTCAAAGCGTCTTCCGCATCCCACATCGCGCGAATGGCGTAGGTCAGCTCTTTGACGGACGTGGACGAGCCCGGCGGTGGCTCCGGGATGCCGTGAAAGTGCGGCGCGGTCCTCTCGTCTTCTGCCGCGCGCACCTGCTCCTCGATGGTCGGCTGAGCGCCCTCCGTATTCATCTCCTCCTGTTCAGCCTCTTCAAGGTTGAGGTACTCGTTAAAAGAGTTCTTGAACTCGCGCTGGTCCGCGGCGATGTCGTTGGCGCGCCTCTTCAACTCGGCCGGAGAGAGGCGTGTGCGCTCTTTGTGCAGTTTCTCCGTCTTGATGATGATCTGCCTCTGGCTGAGGAGAAAGCGCCCGATCTCGTTCGGCATCAGATCGCTCAGATTCAACTTCGCGAGTTCCGGCGCGGCCAGCGCGATGGCGAGGCTTCCGCTGCGCCCCAGGTTATTCGCATTCGGGTTGCGGTCGGATGCTTCGATCCAGAAGACGAGCGTGTCGCCGGGCTGCATGTCCAGACGCCTGAGGTCGAGCGACGTTGCGCCGCGCCACTCGCGCGCGCTCGCGCGCTCGACCATGCCGACGCTCAACTCGCCGTTTGTGAACTTCGCCGCATCGCCCTCGCCGCGGCTCTTGATATATTTAAGCTTGAGCCCGGCCAGTCCCAGATCGTCTTTAGCAGTCCAGCTAACCCTCACAGCCCTGTCCGGCAGGGCGCGCAATAACTGGTCGCTCAAAGGCTCCGTAATGTGCGCCTCAGGCACCGCGTCCGTATAAACTTCGACGGCGCGAACCAGCGGCGCAGGGCCATCCCCTTCACCGCCGACGAGCCGCGTTTCAAATGCCCCGCTCACGTTAGCCGTGAATGTCCCGCTAAATTGCCCCGCCCCCACGGCGCGCATCGAATTGCTGGACCCGTTAAAGCTGAGCGCCGCGCCGACGACCGGGCCGGCCGTGTTGAGAATCACTTCGATCTGTGAGCCTGCGAGCGCGCGGACCGGCGCGTCGCCTGAAACTTCTTCAGCGCTTAAGTCCGAATAGGCCGGGGGCACAACGCGCACGCGCATGCCTTCGACCGAGATGGGCATGTTCAAAGCACTTTGATTCGGCGCAACGCCTATCGCCGCCTGCGCCAAAGAAACGTCATCAGAAGCCAGCCAGACCACGCGCCTCGCCTCGCGCGCGAAACCTGCCGGGGAGATGAAGTGGAGCGCGAGCGCCAGAAGCAGGACGAATGAGAGCACGATTGCGCCGCGTACTGCTCCCCGGCGCGGCGCGACACGCCTTTCATCAATTCCAGCCAGAAGGACGCACGCCTGCCTCTCTAAACGCGCGAGCATGTACGACTCCGCCTCAGGCGCGACGACGAAACTCTCCGCCAGCGTTACCAGAGCATTCTGATCGCTTCCCGTAGCGCGTTCGATTTCGCGCGCCATCTCGACGAGCGTTCGACGCCGCAGAAGAGGCCAGACGGCGCGGACCATGAAAATCAGTGCGGTGAGGAGCGTCGCCGCGAGAAGGATGGCTCGCGCAACGCGCGGCAGCGGCCGGGCGGAATCGAGGAAGGCTATTAACAGGAGCGCGGCGAGCGCGGCGGTTAAAGAGACGGTCACGCCCGCGATTGACCTGAAAAGCTGGCGTTGAAAATTCAACTGGCGCAGGGAGGCGCTGACGTGCGGGCGCACGCTCTCTTCTCCGATGCGTATGGCCGGCGACGCCGCGCTCATGGCTTATTCGCCCTCCTGCTGAGCCAGAGTTCGCCGCCGCGTGGCGACGAACAGTTCGGCAATCAGCAACAGAAAAGCCGCGCCCAGAAAATATCTCCAGACAAAACCTTCACGTTCCGTTGCATCGAGCCGGTTGCCCTCACTTGCGGTCCAGCCCTGCGTGGGCTTCTCCGAGGAGAGCAATCTATTAAGGCTCTCTTCAGAGAGGAGTGCGCGTTCGGATTCCTCCGCGGGCGGGTTGAAGGCCAGGAACTTTTGGTTCCCCGCAAATTCCAGGCGATAAATCCCCGGTACATTAAAATAGTCCATCGGGCGTGACGCTAGCTCGCGCGCCTTCGGCTCGACCACGCGGCCCGCCATGTTCGTTATCTTCACATTCGTCTCGGGTTTTGTGTCCAGGCGGACCGCTTCACCGATGCTGCGCGAAATCGGCTCGCGCGTGATGTTGCTCGCACGCACAATCGCCGACGCGAGCAACGGAAAGACAGGAGAAGAGCCCAGGTCGTTCGACGCGCGTTCGACAGAGGTTCCGATTGCCAGTATCTCCCCTTCACCGACGCGCAAGGAGACGAGCGCGGGGTTTTCGTCATTCCAGCGCGCCAGCGTCAAACCGTAAGCTCGCGGTGCGATGGCGTACCCGGCAGTTACCTGGACCGCCCGAAGTGTATTCATGGCGCTTTCGTCCAGCGCTCGCATCTGTGGCGCACCCGCGTCCGCCGAGCCAAAGCTCAAAGCCTTTCCGCTCGAACGCGAGACGCTCTCGAACGGTAAGCCACGCCCGGCTTCGTCGCGCGCCAGAAGGTTCCAGGACTCTGTATCCAGGTCGCCTCCCAGGCACATCCAGACGGTTCCCCCCTCCCGCGCGTACTCTGTCAGGGCGGCCACCTCATTCGTCTTCGGCGTGCCGTGAAGCGTGAGAACTACTAGCGAATACTGCGCCAAATCCTCTGCCCTTTCCGGCAACTCGCGCTGCCGGTCAAGCGCTCCCCGTGCCGCTCCTTCATCGCCTGCGACTTCGAGCGCCGCGCGCAGGTAGAGGCTCGCGTCTTTTCCATCTTCGATTAAGAGGACACGCGTCTCTCGCGGCGCGTGGAAGGCAAAAAAGCGTTCGTCGTCGGCGTCGAATTCATCCGGCTCAAGGACGCCTGCGCGTGCAGTTATCTGCCCGTTGCTTTCGGTCCGCCATTCGAGTGCCGGACCTGAGCCCTCGTTTGCGTCCATCGTCCAGGCGCGCACGGCCGCGCCGCGCCCTGCGCTTTCGGAAACCATCTCGGTCGCCGAAAGCTCTATGCCGTTCGCGCTCTTGCTCACGCTCTCATTAATCAGGTAAGCATTACGCTCCACGCTCTGGCCGACCGGGTAAGCCCTGAGACGCAATGCGGCGTCGTGTGGACCGAGCCTTTTTTCAATCCCGGCTGTCTGGAAATCGGAGATGATGTCCACATCAGATACGCCCGGCGGCTCAATTGTGCGCCGCGCGCGGACTTCCGCCAGGGCCGCGTTGTAATCGGCCGCGCCTCCCCCGGGCTCGTAACGCTCGACCGCTTCGAGCAGCTTGCCCCGGTCCGAAGAAGCCTCTACGAGCACGGCCGCTGTGGACGAAAAAGAGATGAGGCTGGCCCGCTCGCCGTCTCTGAGTTTGTTGATGATGGCGCGCGCCTGCTCGCGCGCTGCCTCCGCGCGCCCGTGCGTTCTCATGCTGAGCGAAGCGTCAAGCAGGAGGAACCGGACCTGGGGATTTCGCTGCGCGTTGGAAGTTAGAAAAGGGCGCGCCAACCCCAAGATGAGCAGGATGAGTGCGGCGGCGCGCAGGGCTAGAAGCAGTGGCTGCCGGATGCGGCGCGGGTAAAGCTTGAAACTGGGCGTCTCGCGCAGGAACGCGAGCGACGGAAAATCGAGCCGCCGCGCACGACGCCGCACCAGCAGGTGAATCAAGAGCGGCAACGCGACGAGGGAGAGCCCGATGAGCGTCAGCGGGGACAGAAAGCTCATGAGCTAACAATAAGCCAGGAGCCGTAGAAAGTTAAACGCCCGCGAAGGCGGCTGCCGCGCTCTTACTTTTTCCCCTTCGCCTTCCCGGCCCGCCTCCGGCGCAAATAGACTGCGAGAGCTTTATCAAGCGGATCGTGTGAGTCCAGCACCGCGTAGTCCGCGCCCGTGCGCTCGAATTCGTGTCGGAAGAAAGAGCGCAACTCCTCGACGCGCTCCGTGTACTCGCGCCGGACGCGGTCCGCGTCGGCCAGCAGCGTCTCGTTCGTCTCCAGATCGCGAAATTCGTAAGTCCCGCGCTTTTCGAGGAACATCTCCGCGCGGTCGAGCAGGTGAAAGACGATCACGTCATGGCGTGCGCGGCGCACGCGCGTCACCGCGTCAACAATCTCCTGCGGCCGGTCGTAAAGGTCCGAGACGAGAATTGCCAAGCCCCGCCGCTTCCACTGCGCCGCCTGCCGCAGAAGAACAGGACCGATGCTCGTCCGCCCGCGCGCTTCGAGTTGTTCGAGGGCAACGAGAATCAGTTGCAGGTGGCGCTCGCCGCCGCGCGCCGGAATCAATGTCTGGACCTCTTCGTTGAAAGAGACGAGCCCGACGCGGTCGCCCTGTCTGGTCGCCAGGTAAGCGAGCGCGGCCGCAAGATAGCGTGCGTAATCGAGCTTGCTCACGTCGCGCGGCGTGAATTGAAGCGAGGCGCTCGCGTCCAGCAGGAGGCGCACAGGCGCGTTCGTCTCCTCTTCGGATTCTTTGACGTAGAGCCTGTCCGTGCGCGCGTAGACGCGCCAGTCAATCCGACGCATTTCGTCGCCGGCGATGTATGGCCGGTGCTCCGCGAACTCTTGCGAGAGCCCGTGATAGGGACTCTTGTGCAGGCCGATGAGAAAGCCTTCGACGACCGTGCGCGCCACCAGGTCCAGACGACCGATGGCAGCAAGGACTGCGGGACTGAGCAGACGTTCGGACATAGAAGTCTGGAGTCTGAAGTCTGGAGTCAAAAGCCTTTGTCCTTTGACTCTCGACTCCAGACTCCAGACTCCAGACTCACTTAGCGTAGTAGCCGCGTCGTGTGCGCGCGGCCAGATCGGGGCGGTTGACGAGCCGTACGGAGACAGTGCGCCAGGAGCCGTCGCGGCGCTTGTTCGTCGGGTGGTAGCCGATGCTGTAGATGGTGCCCAGGTCGCGGATCACCTGCCCGTAGACGCCGTTCAAATCTTCCAGCTTGCGCGCCTGGTAAAGCAGGCTGCCGCTTTCCCCTGCGAGTTCAGTGAGCTGCTGGCGCGCGATTTTGTAAGTAGTTTCGGTGGCGCGGTGTTTTTTAATCTCCTCGCGCTCCGTGTCCAGATAGATTGGGATGATGATGGTGTCCGAAGCCTTGACTATTTCGAGAAGCTGCTCGTAGCTCGTCGTCGAGCCGGGGCCGTTGACGTCCGGCAGCGCGTTGTCCACCCCGTCTGACATGACGACTACCGCCTGACGCCGCACGTCCAGGTAGCTGCCCGACGACTTTCCGCGAGTCCCGAAGATGTCTTTGAGAACGAAGCGCAAGGCGTCCCAGAAATTCGTGCCGCCGCGCGGCTTCTCTATCTTCTTGATGCGCTCCGTCAATTGTTCGCGGTCGGTCGTCAGCGGCGAGACGACGAAAGGCATGTCCGTAAAGGTCACGACGCCGATGCGGTCGGTCGGACGCGATGCCTGGACGAAACGAATCGCGGACTTACGCACCATGTCGAGCTTGTCCGAAGTAGAGCCCGAGAGGTCCAGCAAAAGCACCAAGTCGAACGGCGACGCAGCGGAGGCGAAGAAACTTATCTCCTCGGCCACGCCGTTCTCCATCACGGCAAAGTCCTTCTGCAGTAACTCACCCACGGGGCGCTGGCGGTCCAGACTAAAGACGCTGACATTGAGGTCAACCAGTTCCGTGTCAACGCGTATCGTCTCAATCTCGTCATCCTTCTGCTGCGAAATTGACTGGGGCGGGGGCGGCGGGGGCTCATCCTGCGCCTGAACGGGTAATGCAAAATTAAAAATTAAAAATGCAAAAGTGAAAACGAAGAGCAGGCCCCTCATTCTCAATTTTGCATTTTTAATTTTTAATTTTGCATTAATTAGCATAGTAGCCACGTTTGCCGCGCGCGACGGCGTCGGGGCGTCCGACGGCGACGCGGATCGCGCGCCACTTTCCGTCGCGCAGTCTGTTTGTCGGGCGATAAGAGAGGCTGTAAACGGTGCCCAGATCGGCGACGACGCGGTCGTAAGCGTCCGCCAAATCCTCAAGCTTCTCGACTTCGTAAAAGAGGCCGCCGCCTGCTTCCGATAATTCCTCCATGCGGTCGTAAGCAAGATCGAACGTTTCCTCCTGGATGTCAAGCACGCTCAAAGGCTCGTAGGTCGTGTCGAGCCAGAGAGTATAAAGCACCCCGTCAAACTCGCGCACGCGCGAGAGGAGCTCGTTGTAGCTGATCGTGGAGCCTTCGCCGGAGACGTTCGGGAGCGTGCTATCGAGCCCGTCGCTCATCAGGACGATGGCGTTGCGCCGCGAATCCTTCGAGTCTTTCAAGACCTCGTCGAGCGCGTAGGCGAGCGAGTCGTAAACTTTGGTGCTGGCGCGCGGCTCCACTATCTGGCCGATGCTGCGGCGCAGGGCCTCCCGATCATCTGTCAGGCGGGAGACGACTATCGGCGTTTTGGCGAAAGTGATGATGCCGATGCGGTCTGCGGGTCGCGCGGCGTTGACGAAGTGCAGGGCCGCGTCGCGGATCAGCCCGATCTTCTCCTTCGTGGAGAATGAAAGGTCCATCAAAAGGATGAGGTTGAAAGGCGCGCTCGACGACTCGAAGTGCGTGATCTGTTGCTCTGAGCCGTCCTCGAACAGCTTGAAATCGCCCTCAGCCAATCCCTTCAGGCCGCGATTCGTTCCGCGGTCAATGACGCTGACGTTGAGCGTGACGAGTTCAGTGTCAACGCGGACCACGTCTCCTTCGTCAACCTCTTCGGGTCCGGCGAGCGGTGTGGAAGGCGTCCCAGCCCCGGCTTTATTCTTATCTGCGCCGATGAGGGTCGGGACGCTCCGGCGCGCCTCGCTCGGAATCGCCTGGTCTCTCGGGCCCTCAGGCGAAGCGACGACTATCCGCCCGCGCTCGGAGCGCAAACGCACAGGCTTGTCTCCGGCTCCCAGACGGCACTTCGAATAAATGTCCTCGCGCCCCAAACGTGGCGCGCAATTCTCGAAAGCGGTGTTCCCGGTCAGGGCTTCCGCTGTGATGTTCGCGCCGCTCGCCGGGGACAGGAGCGCGTGAATGTTGCCTGAGACCGTTTGCGCCGAAAGCTCTGCGGGCGCGCCGCGAATCACTATCGCGCCAGTCGTAGTGATGATCTCCGTGCGTGCGCGCTCAGGGACGCGCAACGTGAGGTCAACTCGCGTCGGAGGGCTACTGCCTGTTTCTCCGCGACCGACGCTGACGGCGAGCGACTGTTCGGTTCTCCCGATGATGACGGGCGAGCGCTTCGGCGCTGGCCCTTCGACCGCGGCGGTGACCGAGACGTAATTTTCGCCCCAGACCTCGACGCTGATGCCACCGCGCCTGTTCTCGACGCGCAGGACGTTGCCCGGAGGGAGATCGGCCCGAATCCCTTCGTCGCCCGCAGGCCCGGAAATGGCCTGTGGCGCAAAAAGAAGAATCAAGAGCAGGGCGGAAAGGGCGGGAGAGAGAAATTTAGCGCGACATTGATAAAACATGACCGCTCCCATCGTAAATCGTGAATCGTAAATCGTAAATCGTAAATAGAGAAAACACGTTTCTTCTATTCACGATTCACAATTCACGATTTACGATTTACGATTCACGATTTACGATTCACGACCTACGGTTCACGCGCTTGTTTGAGCAATTCCGCGACGATGGCCTCCGAGGTGATGCCTTCGGCCTCGGCGCGGAAGTTGGGGAGAATGCGATGCCTCAGGACAGGGTACGCCATCGCGCGCACATCATCAAACCCGACGGCGAAGCGGCCGTCAAAGAGCGCGCTCGCCTTCGCCCCCAGAATCAAAGATTGCCCGGCGCGCGGCCCCGCGCCCCAGCGCACATTCTCGTTGACGAAAGCGCCCGCCTCATCCCTGCCAGGGCGGCTCGCGCGCACGAGCTGCGCGGCAAAGTCTATGATATTCGAGGCCGCAGGCACATCACGCACGATCTCCTGGATTCTTAAAAGCGCTGCTCCGTCCAAGACGGGACGCACATTGTCTTCGCGGTTTGCCGTCGTCTCTGCGATGATCCGCTTCTCCTCCTCAGCCTCCGGGTAGTCAATTACTATCTCGAACATGAAGCGGTCAAGCTGCGCTTCGGGCAGGTGGTATGTGCCCTCCTGCTCGATAGGATTTTCGGTGGCGAGCACGAAGAAGGGGGCTTCGAGTGTGTAGCGCACGCCCCCGGCGGTCACCTGATGCTCCTGCATCGCTTCCAGCAGCGCGGCCTGTGTTTTCGGTGGAGCGCGGTTGATCTCGTCGGCGAGCACGATGTTGGCGAAGATCGGTCCGGCGATAAAGCGCGCGGCGCGCCGCCCCGTAGTGCGATCTTCCTCGATGACTTCCGTGCCGGTGATGTCCGAAGGCATCAGGTCTGGCGTGAACTGGATGCGGTTGAAGCGGAGGTTCAGGGCCTGCGCGAGCGTTTTGACGAGCAGTGTCTTGGCGAGGCCAGGCACTCCGCGTAAGAGGCAGTGGCCGCCGCACGCCAGCGCAATCATGCTCTGGCGCACGATGCCACGCTGCCCGACGATCACCTTTGCGATTTCCGCCTCAAGCTGGGCGACAGTCTCGGGCAACGCGTCGAGCGTCGCGGCCTTGTCGCTTTCTCCAGTCAACTGCATTCTGATTTACTCGCAAAACCCGGGGCCGTCGGCTGCTTCGGCGCTCGCCAGCAACCCCTCCATGTGCTGCCGCGCTTTCCAGGCCCCTGTGCGCCCGGCGACTTCAACGCCCTCGGTCCAAACCCTTCGGGCTTCCTCTTTTTGCCCGTCATTCAACAGCGCCGTGCCGAGCATCTGGTAAGCGGCAGTATATTCTGCGTTGATCCGGACGACCTGACGGAGCGCGGCAGCGGCATCCTTCCACCTTTCGGCTTTCAAGTACTCGCTGCCCAGCCCGTACCAGATCATCGCGTCATCGGGCTGCTGCTTCGCCATCTCCGCGAAAATCTCTATTCTCGATTGAGCCATCATGAACTTCTCATTTTACGGAGCGCACGCGGCAGCCGTTTTACCGCTCGATCATGTCGAGCATCGAATCACCTTGCGGCTGGTCGGACGCCTGGGCGGCGGGCTCCGCCTCCCCGTCCCAATCGGCCAGGCGCAGGAGCAGGTTGTTCAGGTTCGTGGCGTAAGGCAGGGCGTCCTCTTTCGTCACGATGCCCTGGCGGATCATCGTCTCAAGCACGCCGTCGAAAGTCTGCATGCCTTCCTGGTCGCCCTGCTCCATCGCGTCCATCAGGGATTTCCCCTCGGACTCTCCCTTTTCGATGTAGTCCTTCGTGCGCGCCGTTGATTTAAGAATCTCTATGGCGGCCACGCGCCCGCGCCCGTCGGCGCGCGGGATTAATCGTTGCGAGATGATGTAGCGGAAGGCCTGCGCGATGCGCGTGCGGATGACATGCTCTTCGTTTTTCGGGAAGACGCCGATGATGCGGTCCACGGTCTTGGCGGCGTCAATCGTGTGCAGGGTGGAGAGCACCAGGTGGCCCGTCTCCGCCGCTTCGAGCGCGACTTCTATCGTCTCGCGGTCGCGCATCTCGCCGACCAGGATGACTTTCGGTGCCTGGCGCAGGGCGGCGCGCAGCGCTCGGGCGAAATCCGAAGTATCGGAGTAGAGCTCGCGCTGGTGAATCGTCGAGTTTTTGTGGACGTGCAGAAACTCTATCGGGTCCTCGATGGTGACGACATGGTAATACTTCGTCTCGTTGATCAGATCAATGACGGCGGCCAGAGTAGAACTCTTGCCGGACCCGGTCGGTCCGGTGACGAGCACGATGCCGTTTTTGATCTCGACGATTGATTTGAGCTGTTCCGGCAGATTGAGTTCTTCAAAGCGCGGGGGGCGCGCCGGGATGACGCGCATGACAATGGCGTGTGTGCCGCGCTGCATGAAGATGTTGACGCGAAAGCGCGCCAGCCCGGGAGCGCTGAAAGAGAGATCGGCCGAGCCGTAAGTCTCCAGGTTTTGAGCGGCGGCCAGATGATGTCCGGCCCGCAGGTGGCTACCGATGATCAGCTTCGAGATGCCAGCCGTGTGCGCGGGCGTCAATTTTTCGAGGCCGGGGATGTGGACCGGCTGAAGCTTCCCCAAAAGCTCTATCTGGGGCGGACGTCCGGGCGAAAAGATCAGGTCGCTAACCTTGTCCGAGACCGCCAGCATGCGCTTGAGGACTTCGGCAAAGTCTGGCACAGGTGAGGGGGCGGCAGTCGCACCCGCCGGAGGAGTTGTGGGTTGTTCTGGCGTACTCATAATGTCGTAAATCGTAAATCGTGAATCGTAAATCGCGATTTTTGTCTATTCACGATTTACGATTTACGATTCACGGCCTTTAATGTGTTAGCGCGTAAACGATGATGTTGACGCCGAAGCGTGTGTTGTCCTTGACGGAGAAGCGTTTGTTGGCCCAATCGTAGTTCCACTCGCAACCGTAATCTTTGTTGGAGTAGAGCACGCCGATCCGCCCGTCAATCTCTATCGCCCTGAGGTAGTCGTGCACCATGTCGTCGCCCCAGCCGTTCAGCTCATGAGACGTGGCGGGCGGGCCGTCCTTGAATTCGAAGAAGGCGCGGTAGAGCGGGTGGTTTTTCGGCAATTTGCGGAGAGCCTCTTCGGGGCGGTCGAGAACAGTTTTAATCTCGCTCTCGAAAGTTTTGGCGAACGTGCCATCAATATCATGGTTGCAATCGTCCACGAACATGAAGCCGCCGCCGCGCAGGTAACGGCGCAGGTTCAGGCGCTCCGCCTCCGTAAAGCGGACCATCTTGTTGCCGGTCAGATAGACGAAGGGATAGTTGGCAAGATCAGCGGAGTTGAGGTCCACAATCCGCTCGTTCGGGTCCACTCGTATAGATGTGTACTCGACGAGCGAGTTCAAGAGATTCGAGGGCATCTTGGGGTCGGCGTCCCAGTTTCCAGAGCCGTAGCGCAGGCGTGCGAAAGCGAAGCCTGAAACGGCGCTCAAGGGGCGGCGCGCCGCGCGCCCCGTGTGGGGCTCAAGCGCTTTGCCCGCACTGGCGAGTTTGGTAGAGGCCGTGACGGCCGTGGCGGCAACCAGCGAGTTGCGAACGAATTTTCGGCGATTCATGTGGTTTACCTCTTATCCAGACCTTTCGCGGGTCTGTGGCGTCAAAGTTTCAAACCGCGGGGATTCGTGACAGAAAATAAAAATCTGGCGCGAACAACTGCCATATAATGCGCGTACATCAAAAAGGGTGCAAGTGGGGACGGCCACTTCAAAGGCTTCCCCGAATATTCACGAAAGAGAGGCGCTAGAAAGTCATGGCAACTTACAGAGACCCTGTCAGATGCTTTGCTCCACTGGAAGTGATCGAGCGCCTGCTGGAAATTCGTGCCGAAGCGGGTTTCTCTCCCGTTGTTTATCTCGTCTCGAACGATGATTTGGCGGCGTGTTTAGACGCATACGGTTTTGACGTTTACGCTTTTTCAGACTCGGAAGCCGAGTTCCATTTCGGCGATTATCGTGCGCCGCTCGCGCCGGGCGGCGATCACGCTCACGGATCTCTGACGACGCACTAGAGTAGTTAAAAATTAAGAATTAAAAATGCAAAATGGAAGACGGAGAGCGAGTTTCTCATCCTCCATTTTGCATTTTTAATTTTGAATTTTGCATTCTCACAGTGCTTTGATAATAAAGAACGTCATGTCATCGGTCGCGCCCTGCCCGCCCGTCCAGGTGAGCACGTCCTGCTGAATCGCCGTTATCAGCTCACGCGCGCTCAGCTCCCTGTTAGCGCGCACGGCCTCCGCCAGGCGCTCGCGCCCGTACTCTTCGCCCTCGGGGCTGAGCGCCTCGGTCGCGCCGTCCGTGTAGAGCAACAGAGTCTGGCCCGGCTCTATCGCCTGATAGTACTCGTAATAACGCGTATCCCTGAACATGCCGAGCGGCAGACCGCCCCGCTCCATGAAGCGCGCGTTACCGTCTTTGTCCATCAAAAGCGGCGGATTGTGGCCGGCGTTCGTGTAGGCCAGGGTTTTGTTCGACGCATCGAGCACGCCGTAAAAGGCCGTCACGAACTGGTTGCGCTCGATTGACTCCCAGAGCAGGTAGTTGACCTTCGCCATGGAGATGTGCGGGGCGTAGCCGATGTGGATCGCCGCGCGCAGGCTCGCGCGCAGGAAGGCCATCAAGAGCGCGGCCGGGACCCCTTTGCCCGAGACGTCCGCGATGACCAGTCCTATCTGATCTTCATAGATGCTGACCCAATCGTAGTAATCGCCAGAGACCTCTTCGGTCGAGAAGTTGTAAGCGCAGATGTCGAAGCCTTCGAGCTTCGGATCATCTGCCGGGAGCAGTTCGAGCTGGACCTGGCGGGCGACTTCGAGCTGGCCTTCGAGCCGCTTCTTCTCAATCAACTGGGCGTGGAGCATCACCTTCTCGATGATGATTGCGACTTGCGAGGCCAGCAACAGCAGCACCTGTAGGTCGTCCGAGTCGTAGGCATTGAGTTGATCGCTTTCCAGGTCGAAGACGCCGATGACCTCGTCGTTGGAGATGATCGGCGCGACCATCTCGCTGCGCGTCTCTTCGCGCGCGTTAAAATAACGCGGGTCGCTGCGCACGTCCGGCGAGATTACCGGCTCGCCCGAGAGCGCGACGTGGCCGATAATCCCCTCGCCCATCTTGAGGCGCAACTCCATCAGGTCGTCTATGTCGTAGCCGCGCACGGCTTCCGTATGAAAGGTACACGTCTCGTCAGGCTTCGCGTTGGGATTGACCTTCATGCAGTTCAGGACGTAAATGCCCGCGGCGTCGTAAGGGATCAGCGAACCGAGCGTGTCCATCACCAGGTTGAGCACTTCGCTCAGGTCGAGCGAGCGGCTGATCTTCTTCGTGATATCCAACAGCAGACGCAGCTTGTCCGTCACGGTCAATTCAAGCGTCGGCGCGTATGCTTCTTTTACTTGCTCTGTCATAGCGTTTTAAGTGCGGACGGTCTCTGTCGGCACCCTCAATTCAAGCGCGAGGCCACGGGAGATTATAAATGATGTACTTATAACTATAAACGATTAATATAGCATTAGGGTTCCAGCGCCCCATGTCAAACACGCTCCTGCGCCGCTTCCGTCATCAAAGCGAATTCCAGCGGGGCGGCCGGTTTATGTTGAAAAAAATCGTTGACGTCGAAAGGCAATCTGATCTGGGCCAGGCGAAGCCCGCGCGCCGCGAACATCTCCTGATAGCGCGTCGCAGCACGCTCGCCCGCAGCGTCCCCGTCGAGGGCCGCGACGACGCGAAAGCGCGCGAGCGGCGCCAGCCACTCCTCCTTGAGACCGCCCGCGCCGACCAGACCGACGGCCGTAAAACCGTGTGTCGTGAGCGTCAGAGTGTCCGTGAAGCCCTCGACCAGATAGACCACCTCGCCGCTCGGAAGGTCATTCAAAGCGTCTAAATTATAGAGCGACGGAACGGCTCCGCGCAGGTTGTGCCAGCGCGGCTCGACGCCTGCGGCGGTCGTGCGCGCCTGCAAATAAACAACACGGCCCTCTACAAAAAACGGGAAGAGCAGTCGGTGACGGTAAAAGGTTAAATGAGCGTGAGCGTTAAAAAGCCCGCTCCGCTGCAATTCATCGAGCGCGAACGAGTCTAGCATCTGCCGCATCACGCGGCGGTAGGCGCGGCGCGGGAAATAAGCCAGGCCAGCGCGTCTCATGGTCCTCGCGTCAATTCCGCGCCGCGCTAAATAATTCAAGCCTTCGGTCTGCTCCTCTCGCCGGCAGACTTTCAGAAAGCGCTCGCAGATGGCAGTCAGACGCTCCGCACTGAGCGGCTCCTGCGGCTCCGGCGGTTCGCGGTCAGGGGCTGCACGAAAGGCCAGCGAACGCTGCACGCTTGTGCCGATCCCCAGCTCGCCCGCCAGCTCGCGCACCGCCTGGGAGAACGAAACATTGCGCATCAACTCGTAGAAGCGGATCGCGTCGCCGCCCTCGTCGCGCGAGAAGCAATGAAAGAGGCCGCGCTGTAGATCAATGGAGAGGCTCGGGTGGCCGCGGCCACTGTGCGAATGTGTGGGAATCGGGCAGAGAGCTTGTATCCGCGCGCCGCTCACACGCGCGTCCGGGCAGTAGCGCAGGTAAAAGGAACGATAATCGAGGCGTGACTTAATCTCTTCGCTCAACTGGCGCAGACGCATGGCGAATTAAAAAGGTAAAATTAAAAATGCAAAATTGAAGATGAAAAGCCTACCCTTCGTCTTCAACTTTGCATTTTTAATTTTGAATTTTGCATTCTTCAGTCTACTTTTGAGCTGCCGTTGCCGCCCACTGTTCGCGCAGGCGCATCTCTTCCGGGTGAAGTCTCTTATAGTCTGCCCAGAGGCGCGAGACCTTGATGCGATACTCCACCAGGTCGCGGCTGACGTTGAAGTGCAGCGCGATCTCTTTCGAAGTTTTCCCTTTGAGGACGAAGCGCTTGAGCGGGGCGAAGGGCACGAGCGCGGCTGCGCCGACGGCGTAAGCCGCCTCCTCATCATCTTCGTTGTAGTCGCGCGAGACGGTCTTGCCGTTACGGTCTTCGGCGACGACGTGCAGGCGATTGGCCTTGTGTCCCAGGAAGACGTGGCAGACCTCTTCCATCAGGGTCGCGTTGTTGCGGGCCGCGCCGTGTCTGGGATTGAGGATGACCAGGCGCCAGCCGTTCGGGAGCGGGCGCGAGGCCGTGCCGCCGGACCAGGAGTTCGCGCCCTCGCCCAGCAGATGCTTGCGCGTCTCCTGCGAGAGGCCGCTGATCTCGTCAAAGTTGATGACCATCAACTTCGCGAAATGCGCCAGCGCAAAAGGGTCCAGAGGCTCATCCCCACGCACCCGCGCGAAATCCCGCAGCCCGAGCGCACGCAACTCGTACTGCCGCCCTTTGTAAGTGGGTGGGAAGACCGTCTCGTCCACGGAATGAATTATACCTTGCCTGCGTTATTTGTGCTTAACCGGAATAAGCTGATGCTCTAAAGAGAATCTAGGAAGCCTTCAAAGATATTTTCTATATCTCGTGAGACATGCAATACCCGTAGAATCTCAACGCCACCTTCAAATGGCTGGTAGAAGATGAAATAGTTTTTGACTACGAAGCTTCGTAGATTAACCAGCAACCTGAATTGCTCTCGGCCAATGTTTGGATAGTCGCGTAAGGTAGCAAACTTGCCTGTTATTTCCTTGATAAGCTTATTCGCCGCTTCCGGGCTGTGCTCCGCAACGTACTCCCAAATTTTTATCAAATCTTCTTCGGCAGCAGCAGCGACCTTAACAATAGGCATCACTGTTTCCCCGAAGCATCCAGTCTTTCCTGCCCTTGTCTGATGACCTCGTCGGAGAAGGCTTCAAGTTCAGCATCCGTCCCGTAAGAGGTAAAGCGTCCTTGCTGGATGTCCTCAACCCCGCACATGATCTCCTGGCGCAGGACTTCCATCCCTTTCTCCTGTGCTTTGAGCAGGCGCAGACTCGCCATAATCACTTCATCGGCAGACTTATACTCCCCGCTTTTCACCTTTTCATTTATCAATTCTTCAAGTTCGTCTGTTAGCGTAATAGTCATTGCCTCACCTCACTAATAGCCTGGCTCAGACTGCTCGTACAGCAGAATCTTCTGCTAGTAGGTACTTCGATAAGTCCACCTTCTCATGGCCGCGCCGCCTATGTAAGACCAATTTGGCATCCTCACGGAATATACTTATATGCCAATAAAAACGATCTTCTTTGCTCGTTATATTCATTCCATCAAGCCAAGATTTAAAATCCTGGTACGGAATCATAGGGATTGTTTCTGCGGAGCCACAGCCCAATGCAACGAATGCTTGGCTAGCGGCCTCTAGAAACTCCTTTTGGTGGGGATGAAACGCGAACCAATACGAGGCTTGCCCGCCCCTCCCGTGTTCTTTTGAAACTGCACATATTAACGCGAGTTCGCCATCTGATGAAGAATAAGACGCTTTCGATAGTTTGATTAGTGGCTGTCCAAGATATTTCTCAATTCGATCTACACAAGCTTGGTGAAAAGCAACGGGCGTAAACTTAGGCTTTCTATCTTCTTGAAAATCTTCTTCCTCTTCTTCGTATATTTCCTCTAGCTTTACATCTTCAGCAGTCGAAAAAACCAGATCAATAATGCTATCAACTCTAGTGAATTCTCTTGGAATCAAAATAGCGCAAATCTTTTCTATTATTTTTGGATCTTCTACTTCCTCTTTGAGACTCATTAACCGTAATAGCGCATCAACGCTAATCAGTCGAATGTCCCACGCATGGCGCGAGCCCCTTATCTGTGCTTCCAAATCACCAGTATCTTGACGACCTACAACTACTAAGATGGAAGATTTATCCTCTAAACATTCTGCTTGGCTTATCAAAGCTCTTCTATATTCTGCTATGGAATTTAAATCAACGCGATAAGTATCTGTTGTTTTTACCTCGACGATGACAGTATGCCCGTCAGGAAAACGCCAGAGGCCATCGAACCCAATATGGGCTACCGTACCTCTATAGCGACCATAGGTTACAGAAAAGCCTAATCTCCTACCCACTTGGTTAATTACATCCTGAAGTGCAAAGCCAGACCCCTCAAATGATTCTTTTAAACATTCGTCAGCATAGCGTGATAAGAAAAACGAGGGAACTCTTGCCAGAAACTCCCGAAATTCCGTTGAAGCATCATTTCCATCACGCAACTGCCCTGTTCCAGCTATGGAAATAATTTGTTTGACTAGCTTGTCTGATATTTGTTCGCGCGCTGCAAGCCAAAGGTCGGTGAGGGCCATACTATAGCCTCCTGTAATCAGATATCTGACTATCAAGATAATATAGGCGCTCAACCCACTATGAGTCGAGCGCCTAATTAACTTTTAGAATCTGAAACTTCGCTTCGCTTACTTCCGATTCTTGCGCCCGCGCGGGTCTTCGCCGGGATGGCTGAACTGCGCGTAGGCGACGCGGAAGAGTTCCGACAGTGCTTTGGCGGTCTCGGGCGAGAGATTGCGGTCGGCTCTCAAGTGCGCCTCGACGATCTCGGGCGTGGATTCCTGCGGGAAATAGACGACCGGATGTATCTCGTCAACGCCGTCGGCGCGCGCGCTCATGATGCGCTCCACGGGGACGTTGAGCCAGGCCGTGAGACGCGCGATATTGTCCGCGTCCGGCTTGCCCGTGCCGTTCTCGATTCGCGAGAGCGTCGAAGCAGAGACGCCCGTTTCATCGGCCACGTCCCTCAAACTCAGCCCCGCCTCCTCGCGCTTGCGCCGGATCGCACGCCCCAGTTCCACCGTGTTTACAAGGCTTTTTCCACTAGAATTCGCCATTTTTGGCCTCCTTCCGGCGCGTTTCCCTCCCCTTTGAGGGGACAGGCCGCGCCCATATCACTCCCAGACCATACCACAGGAAAATTTTAGTTGCAAGACTTTGTTTTATACTTGCAACAAACCCGGAACAATGGTACACTGTTTCACGTATGAAACAGCAGGTTTCAACGACTGTAAGAAGTGACAAGGAGCTTGAGACGTGGGAGAGCACATCTGGGAGACATTCGACGGTTTATTCAAGACGGTTTACAGCCAGGGCCGGCGCGTGGAGGAGTTGGAGGCGCGCATCACAGACCTTGAGCGCCGCTTAAACGAGCGGGCCGCCGAGCAGAAGCCGCAGACGCCTCGCGTGGTGGGTGAGATGCCCGCCGAGCGCGCTGCCTAAAAGATTTTCGGAGGTAAGAGAGCGATGTCAAATGCAGCAATAGCGACCGACAAAAAAGCGATCATGCGCGACAAGCGTGCCCAGGGAATAGCCGCGATGGGTTTGGTGACGCGCGAAGGCGACCGTTTTCGCGTGGCGACCCCTTCTCTTCGCGGGCGCACGGCCAAATATGAGGTCTGGCGCGACGAAGCTGGGCGTGTGCGCTGCTCTTGCCTCGAATACGAGGAGCGCGCTACGGAAGATCAGGCTTTTCGCTGCGAGCACATTCTGGCAGTCAAGCATTCGCTTCTGGCTAAAAATTCAGAAGCAGTAACCAGGCAGCAGACGGCTTCGGCAGTCAGCGAGACTATCGAGACGGCTGCCGCGCCCAACAAAGACGCAAACGCATCCGAGGAGCTGGGGACGCCGAAGGCTCAGGCCATCAGCACCCGCTCCGAACGGGAGTTGAGCGAAACAGTCGAGACGAAACGGGCGGAACCCGTCAAGGCCTCGAACGTTCGTTCGCTTGCGAAACACACACACACAGAGGAGCAAGAGATGAATAAGAAACAGGACAAAATTGCTATCGCGAAGGTCGCGGACGACGAAGAGCTGGCGCTCTCGGCTGAGCCGATCGCTCCTGTCGTTCCACTGGCCTTTACAAACACCCTGCGCGCACTGCGCACGCAGGTTGACCCGACCACGATCAAGACCCGCGAGGGTTGGACTGATCGTCAGGGAAACCTGCACATGGTCGAATACGTCGAGTGGCACACGGTCGCAGACATCCTGGACCGCGTCGTTCCCAACTGGTCACACTCCGTGCGCAACGTCGTGCAGATCGGTGACATGGTTGCCGTCACCGCCGCCATCACCATTGACGGCGTGACGCGTGAAGGCGTCGGCACTGGCACGGCCGAGAGCGAGATGGGAATCAAGAAGGCCGAGCACGACGCCTTGAAGCGCGCCGCCGTCAAGTTCGGCATCGCGCGCGAGCTTTACCAGCGTGAGAGTGAGGTCATCGAGAAGGAAGGCGCCGCCGCGCCGCAGGCTTTCCCGCGCGATCCTCTGGCCAAGTCAATGGCCGATCTCGTGACGCCGAAGCAGCTCGGAATGATCCGGGCCCTGGCGCGCGAGGCGGGCGTTGATGTCGAGGAAGAGTGCCAGTCCGTCCTGCGTTGTAAGACGGATGAGCTCTCGAAGCGCGCGGCCAGCAGCTTCATTGATCATCTGAAAGGCTTGCAGCAGGAGGCCGCCGGCGGCATGCGCCGGGCAAGCTAAGAGCAGTTGTCAGAAGTCAGTGGTCAGTGGTCAGTTAAAAACAGATATGCTTTTACTGACCACTGACTACCGACCACTGACCACTGTTTTCGGGAGGTGAACTGAGATGACTACTGAAGAGATGATTGAAGAGCACTCGCGGCCACTCTTGATGGAGCTTGATTACGCGGAAGAGCCGCGGACCAGAAATGTCGAGGAGACGCCGGACGAGGCCACGACGATTGAAGAGCCTCGGTCCAAGAAGGAGCAGATCATTGCGCTCTACAAATCCGGCGTGACGGATGTCGCGCAGATCGTGCGCCACGTTGCGGCGCGCCCCAGCTACGTCGCACAGGTCTTACAGGGCGCGGGGCTGATCACAGGGTACTTCGATCTTTACACGACGACCGCGCGTGAGCAGAACGTTTACACGCGCTTCTTCCGCAACGTGCTCTCTTTCAAGACCACGGAGGCGGCGCGCGAGTCCGTCAAGAAGATTGACCGTCTCTACAACTATTTCGAGCGCCTCGGCGACCGCGCGGGCCAGCACCAGGCCTGCGTCATCGCGCTGACAGGTAAGAACAGGGCGCGCTGGAGCGGTAAAGAGGAAGAGGCAAGAATTTTTAGCGAATGGCTCGCAACGCACTAAGGGCCGAGTGAATATCAGAAGGTAACACATTAGTCCCTCGCCAGAGAACGAGCAAGGGGTGGGTTGAAAGGTGAGTTTTCGAGGGACGAGGCTCACCTTTTATTTTTCGGGAAAGAACCGGACGCTCTTGAAAATGCCAGTTCATCTTTAGACCCACTAACGAAGGAGAAAGCCAAAGATGTTCACACACGTAGATTATGCCATGGTCAACGTCTCGGACATGACGCGCGCCGTAAAGTTTTACAGAGACAAGCTGGGCTTGCCCTTAAAGTTTGAAACGCCCGGCTGGACGGAATTTCAGACCGGCACGACCGTCTTAGCGCTTCACGGTGGAGGCGTCGCGCGGGAGCAGAACGCAGAACCGGGCACACACATCGCAGGAACGTGCTCAATCGGCTTCAATGTTGACGATATCGAGCAGACCTTCACAGACCTCAAAGCAAAAGGCGTCACATTCATCATGCCTCCGACGCGTCGCGAAGAGGATGCAATCACACTGGCTGTCGCTCTGGACCCTGATGGGCTGCCGATCTCGTTCGCACAGCTCCATCAGCAGGCCGCGCAAGCTTAAGCCTTTCAGTTAAGTTTACCCTCGCGTTAGCTGACAACACGCCCTCGCCAAGCAAAGCATCTCGCAACTGCTCCCGAGCGAGATACATCTGCCTCTGCCGGACAATTCGGCAGGGCCCATCCACATTTTTTAGAAGGAGCAAAACCATGAAAAAGTATCTCAGCTTTATCGCCGTTCTCCTCTTGATGGCCGGCGGTCTCTTCTACGCCACGAAGGGCACAACCGCCGAACCCAACCCGCAGGCCATCGCCGCCCAGATCATCGCCCGCGAAAAGGCTTCGTTCGAAGCCTGGCAGAAGAAGGACAAGGCATTCTTCGCAGATTTCCTGGCAGACGATGCGACCTTTTTCAGTTTCGAGAGCCCGTACCTCCAGACCGACCCGAAGATAAACTTTCTGCCCAAATTCGATCAGTACGCGGAGATGTTCAAGATGAACGATTTCCAGATGTATAACCCGCGCGTACAGGTCTACGGCGACACGGCCGTGCTGACCTACAACAGCTCCGTCTCGGCATCCTTCGGAGGTCAGACCATCAACTACACGGCCAAGGTGACGTCCGTGTACGTCAAGCAGGGTAACTCCTGGCGTGTGGTTCACGCGCACGAAACGATGAACCCCGGAGCCAAATAAAAACCACACGCTGAAGACTCCCGACTTCATCGCCTTTCATCTTTCGAACGGAGGAAAGATTAATGCTTACTAAAATCGCTGTTGTCACGATCCTGGTGCGCGATCAGGATGAGGCCCTGCTGTTCTATACGGAAAAACTCGGACTGGAGAAGATGGACGACGTGGATTTCGGAGAGGGAAACCGCTGGCTCACCGTCACCGCACCCAAACAGAGGGACGTTCAAATCTTTCTCCAAAAGGCTGACAGCTTCGGGGCCGATTTGACGGATTCGGTCGGACGCGCCCCGACGTGGGCATTCAACACCGACAACTGCCGCGAGACTTACGAGACCTTAAAGGGGCGCGGGGTGAAATTCCTGAGTGAGCCGAAAGAGCAGCCCTGGGGCATCGAGGCCGTCTTCGAGGACCTGTACGGTAACAAGTTTTCCGTTGTCGAAGAGCCGGGCGAGGCGGTCGCCTGAGAGAGATCAATATCAACATACAAAGGAGAGAAAAGATATGCCTAGAGTTGTGCATTTTGAGATTAGCGCGGACGAGCCCGAACGCGCCGTCAAGTTTTACACAGATGTTTTCGGATGGGATGTCGAGAAGTGGGGCGGGCCGAAAGATTACTGGCTCATTACGACGGGCAGTGAAGATCAGCCGGGGATTAACGGCGGGGTCTTCAAACGCGAAGGTCCTGTGAACTTCGTCAATACGATTGACGTCGCCTCCGTTGATGAGTCGGCCGCAAAGATCACAGAGCACGGGGGCCGCGTCGTCGTGCCCAAGATGGCGATTCCGGGCGTCGGCCACCTGATTTATTGTCAGGACACGGAGAACAACGTTTTCGGGATCATGCAGTGTGATCCATCGGCTCAATAAAAGATTGCCGGCAAGGTCGTCGGTGAACGCTCCCTTCGGACACCCTCCAATTCCCACCAAGGCGTTCACCGGCGGCCCGCATCAGAGAGGACGAGCGTCGTGCACTGGCTCAGATGGACCGTCATAGTTCTGGCGCTGTTTGTGGCGGGTTGGATGACCTTCGATGGCGCGCGAGCATTAATCGCGGGCGATTATGTAACGCCCAAAAGCGGCGAGCACGCGGGGCAGCTCGGCCCCTGGGCGAAGGCCGTCTCGATTGCAGGCATCAAGCCACGCTCGGTTTTGATGAAAACCATTTTCGTAGTTTACGGCGCGGCGTGGCTGTTGATGATTCTCTGCTATGCATTGAATCTGCCCTGGGCGCGCTGGGCGATGCTCCTTGCCGCCGCCGGATCATTGTGGTATCTCTGGGTCGGAACAATCTCGGGCTTAATTCAGATCACGCTGCTGCTGTTTACGTTGACGCGAGGTGCTGCCGACTGAGAGCCCTTAATCCGAGACAAGGGGAACAGAGGGGATGCCAGCCAAGAACGAGGACCTGCACGGCAACGTGCCGGACAAGGCGGAAGTCGCGCTGCTCCTGATTGACGTCATCAACGACCTGGAGTTCGATACAGGCGAGCAGCTTCTCAAGTTCGCCCTGCCGATGGCTGAAAAGATCAGCGAGTTGAAAAGGCGTTGTAAGCAGGCCGGGATTCCCGTCATCTACGTCAACGACAACTTTGGCAAATGGCAATCCGATTTCAATAAAATCCTCAAGCACTGTCTCGAAGATGACGTGCGCGGTCGTCCCCTGGCCGAACTGCTCCGTCCTGAAAAGGACGATTATTTCGTCTTGAAGCCGAAGCATTCGGGCTTCTTCTCCACGACACTGGACACCCTGCTCGATTACCTGAAGGCCAAAACCCTGATTCTCACGGGCGTGACCGCGGACATCTGCGTGCTCTTCACGGCCAACGACGCCTACATGCGCGACTTCAACATCATCATCCCCTCAGACTGCGTCGCCTCAAACGACGCCACGGAGAACGGACATGCCTTGCAGTTGATGGAAAGAGTGCTCAAGGCGGAGACGACCTCTTCGGTCGAGCTTGACCTTGAAGAACTGAGGCGACGGGCGTCGCTCGAACCGGAAGCAGAGAAAGCGCGGCCCGAAATCCCTCAATTCGCCGAGAGAGATTGACACGCGAAGGCGTCTTAGCGTGACCCCCGCCGTAAACTGTTCCCCCTCGTTTTGAATTTTAACTTGGACAAGGAGGGTTCTATGCGTCGCATACTTCGTGAAAACGGCCTCTCGATTGTGATGTTCCTGCTATTCCTGTTCTCTCTGGTTGGCCAGAGCGTCACAGGCTTTCACCACTACAACGAAGAGCAGCAGGAGCACAAACAGCCTCTCATCGGCTTTACGGAGTATCTGGGAAGCGGTCACTTCGTCGAAGCCGTCTTCGAAAATTGGGAGAGCGAGTTTTTGCAGATGGGGATGTACGTGCTGCTGACCGCCTACCTTTTTCAGAAGGGTTCGCCGGAGTCGAAGAAACTGGACGAGAAAGAGGAGGTTGATCGCGACCCGGAGAGGCCCGGCAGAAAAAGGAAAGATGCGCCCTGGCCCGTGCGTCGCGGCGGCATCATTTTGAAACTCTACGAAAACTCGCTCTGCCTGGCCCTGCTCCTGCTCTTTCTGCTCTCAATGTTGCTGCACGCCGCCGGGGGAGCGCGCGAGTACAGCCAGGACCAAATAGAACACGGCGGGCAGCCGGTCTCGATAATGCAATATATGGTCACTTCCCGCTTCTGGTTCGAGTCTTTTCAGAACTGGCAGAGCGAGTTTCTCTCTGTCGGCGCGCTCGTCGTGCTCTCCATTTTCCTGCGGCAGAAGGGCTCGCCCGAATCCAAGCCTGTTGACGCCCCGCACAGCCAGACCGGAGGAGCCTAAAAGCCCGTAAATCGTAAATCGTGAATCGTAAATAGAAGAAGCGAGGTTCTCTCTATTTACGATTCACGATTTACGATTTACGTCTTTGTCCCTATGGTTGGTTCCGCTTGCTCATCGCGGACATCGCAAGCTCGCGTGCCTTCGGCATCACATCAATCGCCTTGGCGACTTGCGGATCATCCGTGACCAGGACTTGATCCGCCGTCACTCTGCCGTAGGCCGCCGTGACGACGTTGAAGCGCAGCTCAAGCTCTATGAAGGAGCGGCTCTTATCGAGCTGCGCCGCGGTGATCTTCCAGCTCGGGTCTTTCGCGACGAAAGCCTTGAAGGCTTTATAGAGGTCGTCCGTGATGCGGAAATCCGACGCCTCAAGCTTGTTGTGCTCGAAGTCAATCCCGCGCTGGACCTTGAATGAATCAAACCCGCTGATGCGGCCGTTGACCAGCTCGCGCGTGAAAGCGAAGATCGGATTGCGCAGGCGCGCCTGTGACGCGTTGATCGTGCGCGCCTTGACGGATTCGTCGGGAGCGATGCCGCCACCGCCATAAACCAGACGCCCCGTATCGGTCTTGCTCTCAGGGCCGCTGGGCTTGACCGCCTCTTCTTTCCGGTCGAGCGCCATCGTGCCGCCTCGCGTGTAATAGTCGTAGAAGCCGCCGTTCGAGTAGTCGCGCTGAATCAGGCGGCCCGAAGGGGTGTAATACTTGGCGGTCGTCAGCGTCAGCCCCGTGCCGTACTCCATCGGGAAGATTCCCTGCACGAGCCCTTTGCCGAAACTGGTCTGGCCGACGATCAGGGCGCGGTCGTGGTCCTGCATCGCGCCGGCGACGATCTCCGAAGCAGAGGCCGTGTTACCGTTAACCAGAATGACCAGGGGCGTCGGGTCTGGGTTACGGTTGGTTGACTCGTAAGACTTGTCGCCGAGCCCGTTGCGCCCTTTCTGCGTCAGGATAGTCTGGCCGCGCTGCAGGAATTTCTCGGAGACGCGAATCGCCTGATCCAGGAAGCCGCCCGGATTGTTCCTCAAGTCCAGCACGAGCGATTGCATGCCCTGGGCGTGCAGGTCATCGAGCGCGGCTTGCAGCTCGTCCGCGGTCGTGTAGTTGAACCCCTGCGTCATGCCGATGTAGCCGACGCCCGGGCGAATCATGTAAGCATCCGGGATCGAAGGCTGCGGAACGGCGTCGCGCGTAATCTCAACGGTCTCCAGCTTGAGTGTGGAGGCGCGCTCCACCGTGATCTTGACGATTGAGCCGCGCGGTCCACGGATTTTATCGCGCACGTCGGAAGAGAATTTCCCGCTCATGTCCTCGCCGTTGACGGCTGTGATCTTGTCGCCGTAGCGCAGGCCTGCGCGCGCGGCGGGCGAGTTCGGGAAGGTCGCCATGATGTAAGTGTCTGTCTTCTCGCCGATGGTCTGGTTCTGAATCGAGGCGCCGATGCCGAAATACTCCGACCGCTGGTCCGTCTTCAATTCGTCAAACTCTTCCCTGTCGTAGTAGTTCGAGTGCGGGTCCAGGGAGCGGAGCATGCCGATGATCGAGGACTTGAAGACGGTGTTGTAATCGAGCTTGTTGCCGTCTATGTAGTTCTCCTGGATGATGGTCAGGGCTTCGGCGAAATCCTGCTCCACGCCCGAAGTCGCCTCGCTCATCACGCGCGGCGGGCGCGCGCTGTTGCCGCGCCGCCCGGAAGTTCCGCTCGGCTGGGTAGTCGTCACCGGGTCACGTCCCTGCGACTGCCGCTGCTGTTGCGCGGAGACGAAGACTGGGACCGTGAGAGCGATAATGAGTAGAGCAACCAGGGCGAGAGTAATTCTGTTCTTCACTGCTTAATGGCCTCTTTTGAAAAATCTGGTAATTTCCCACGCTTCCGAAGAAACGCGACCGCAGGCGATGGTCGGAGCGATTCCGACTTTTTGCATAGTACACGGATGCTGGCGGCGCGGGCAAGGTTGCGCGCCCTTTTTCAGAAAGGAAATGACGAATTATGAATTTTGAGCTTTGAATTAAAAGCCCTAAATTCATAATTCATAATTCAAAACTCATCATTTCCTTTTCTACTGGCGCGGGGCATCGTACAATAGCGCGCCATCGCCCTACTTGAGAGATTCAAAGACCCTGTTTACTTTTCCACCGCATGGCACGTTCTGACGCAATAAGAGGAATCCAGGCCGCGCCTCCAAATTTATGGGAGACGATTAAGCCCGACACCGTCTGGGAGGGGCGCACGGGGCGCGGCGTGCGCATCGCCGTCGTTGACAGCGGGGTTGACGCCGCGCACCCGGCCTTGAAAGGCAAGGTCAAGGCCTCTGTCGAGGCGGCGACCGAAGGGGGCCGCGTCACTTTCCGCCCGTCAAAGACAGGGGACGCGGCCGGCCACGGCACTGCCTGCGCTGGAATCATCACAATGGTTGCGCCAGACGCGGAGCTTTACAGCATCAAGGTTTTGGGGGCGAACGCTTCCGGCTCGGGCGAGATGTTTCTGGCGGGGCTCGATTACGCTATCAGGCAGCGGATGCAGATTATCAATCTCTCGCTGGGAACGACCAAGCCGCAATATCACGGGCCGCTCCACGACCTTCTGGACAGGGCCTATCACGCCGGCTGCGTCGTCGTCGCTGCGGCCAATAATCTGCCGCAACCGAGCTTTCCCTCAATCTTCTCTTCCTCGCTCGTCTCGGTCGTCAAAGACGACAGCACGGACCCCTTTACGTTCAGCTACCGCTACGGCGAGGTCATAGAGATCGTCGCGCCCGGAGTGCAGGTCCGAACCACCTGGCCCGGCGGCCTCTATCGCCAGCTCACCGGCAACAGTTTCGCCTGTCCGCACATTGTCGGCATCATCGCCCTGATCATGGAAGCCTATCCAGATCTCACCCCCTTCCAGATCAAGACAATCCTTTACGCCATCGCGCATGAGAATCGAAAGACGAAAAGAGTTTGAGGCTGAATGGGGTGGTCCGCGAGGCCTGGCGCGTCTGGTATAGTGCCTGGCGGGCTGGAGAGTGCGGGAACGTGGCGAGGAGCCTCTCATAGGAGAGACAGTCATCTCTAGCCCTTACCCTGGAGCGCCTCCTCTTCAGTCTCAAAAATCTCGAAAGCCTTAAAGAGGTTCGTCATCTTCATCAGGCCGCGAATCTGCTGCGGGACGTTCGTCAAACGCAGACTCGCGTCGTGCCGCGTCGCGGTCACCAGACAGGTGACCAGTTCGCCGAGACCGGCGCTGTCCACGCGCCGGCAATCCGCCAGATTGACGAGCAGCAGGCGACGGCCCGCCAGCGCATGTTTTCGCACCTTTTCAAGCAGCAACTCCTGAGAGCTTCCGACCGTCAGCTCGCCAGCGACGTCAATCGCCAGTGCCCCTTCGAGCTCGCGCTCCGTCAGGTCAAGTTTATTTGCAGACATAATTTTTCTCCACGCATTGAAGACCGAGCGAGGGTATAGAACATTTGATTTACGAAAACAAGCTCGGAACGGATGCTTCCCCGGATTTTTAGTCCGACGGACAATTGCTTGACGCGAGCTTTCAGCCCTTTCTAGAATGCTCGCGGATTATATTTCAGTTGTTGGAGTCTCAGATATCTTACGCCGATTATCGTCGCATGAACTTTCAATCCAGAAGGCGCGTAAAGTCATCTCAAAGGAGCTTGAAAGATGGGTAACTCTGAAAACCCCGGATACGGCCCGGAGACGCCGGAGCCGATTGACGACCTGATGATACCCGAAGGCGAAGGCGAGCATCCTCCGAGATCGCGCGCCAGCCATTCAGTGCGCGAGATCGCCTCGCGTATCCCCGAATCTTTGAGCGCCATCGGGCGCGACATCAGCCGCACCATCGAGCGCGCCATCTCTGCAAAGGATGATTACGTGGTCGCCGTCAAAGTCTCGCACGATGCCCAGGAAAGACTGGAACAACTCGTCCAGGCTGGAGTCTTCCGCAACCGCGCCGAAGCCGCTGCCTTCCTGATTGACGAAGGCATCAAATCCCAAACCGCACTTTTCGACCGCGTCGAGCAGAAACTGGCCGAGATCGAGCGCCTCCGGGCGGAGTTGCGCGGGATGATTAACGAAAAGCCTAGTTGAAGTAAAAATGCAGTGAGGCTCGCACGAGCCGTAACATGGAGAAGACACTTAAGGCCATCAATCGAATGGTCGCCGACGGTGTTATCGAGCAATATTCCATCGGCAGAGCGGTTGCCGCCATCTATTACCTTGAGCCGTTCGATACTGCCAACCTTGATATTTTCGTTGTGCTGCGCGCTGCTGACGAAGGCTTAATGCTGTTGACGCCAATCTACGATTATCTCTCCCGACAGGGTTTTTCCACCGAAGGCGAGCTCGTTGACCTTGAAGGCTTGCCGGTCCAGATTCTTCCCGTCTTTAATCCCTTAACGGAGGAGGCGGTCAGGAAGGCTCACCAAATCAAATTCGGGAGAACCGTGACGCGCGTCATGCGCGCCGAGCATCTGTTGGCGATCATGCTTGATACCGGGCGGCCCAAAGATTACGCGCGAATAGCCATGTTTCTCGAACAGAAAGCCGTCAATCGGCGCGCGCTGGCGAGCGTGCTCAAGCGACACGGCCTCGCGCGCAAGTGGGAGGAGAACCAGCACAGGTTTCATCCATGAAGAAATATCCAGACGTAACAGAGTTATTGAAGCGCAAGGCGGCGCATCGTCGCGCGCTGGCGGCCCTCACGTTCGAGGAGAAGATCGAGCTGGTTTTTCGCCTACAGGAGCGGCGGCGGTTCATGAAAAGCGGCGTCCCCGTCAAGCCGAGCGGTAAAACGCGCAAAGCAAAAGTGAATGGCAGAGGCAAAGGATGAGAAGGAAACACTCCCCTATGAATTTGCTTGATAACGAATAAAAAGCCGCCCGACGTGAGGCTCATCACGCCGGGCGGAATCACAGGAGGAATCGAATGTTACCCTAACCGCTTTTCCCCAGGCGGCTCTTCTTCGGGGTAACCTTGCCAAACCCTCTGATGCCTGGCCCGCGAGGCTCGGTTGCTTCCGTCTAAAATCACTGGGAATTAGCGCTCATATCCCAGGACAATTCCGCTTGCCCCAACTGCCCAACCCCTCTTTTTATCCATGAAAAGCGCGTAAAGATTCTGCTTCGTCCTTGTTTCCTGCTGAATCCAGGTCCGCCCCCCGTCGTCCGAGCGCAGGATCACGCCGCCACGGCCCACTATCCACCCGGCTTTTTCGTCCGGGAACTCCACGCTCAGGAATGTCGCGCGAACAGGCGACCCAATCGCCGTCCAGGTCAAGCCGCCGTCCTCCGTACGCAAAATTGTCGCGCGCTCCCCGACTGCCCACCCCAAACGGTTGTTGCGGAAATCCACGTGGTACAGCGTTACCTTCGTGTGCGACAACTGCTCGGACCAGGTCTCGCCGCCGTCCTCCGTGTGCAGGATTGTGCCGCCGACGCCCACAATCCACCCGCGCTTCTCGTCCGCGAAATCAACGTGGATCAGCTCCTGCTTGGTCGGAACTCTCTGCCTCTGCCAGGATTTCCCGCCGTCGTTGGTGTAGATGACCAGGCTGTCAACCACCACGTCGTTGCTGCTGATCGAGCCGACCACCCAGCCCCTCTTACTCCCGGAGAAGCGGATGCTGTAAAGCTCTGCCACCGAGCCGCCGTATTCCGACGCGGAGTAGCGGCGTATCTCCGTCCACGTCTGCCCGCCGTCGTCTGTCCGAAAGATGCTGCTGCCGGCGAGCAGGTAGCCGTTATCTTTATTGCGGAAATAGATGTCGTTAATGGCGTCGGTGGTCGTCACAGCTTGCTTCGTCCAGGTTACTCCGCTGTCCGTCGTGCGGCTGACGAACCCGTCATCGCCGGCGACCCAGCCGCGCTTCTGGTCCGCGAAATAGACCGTGTTCAAATCTTTCTCGGCCACGCTGCCCTGAACAGCAGTCCAGCCCGTTTGCGCCCGGGCGACATGCGCCGAAACAATTAGAAGGAGAGCGACGCTGGCGTGCTTCAACAATGATTTCATGAAGTTCATATGAATCGAGCGCGCCGTGCGGGCGGCGGCGCGAGTTTCATCCGGTCTTTCCTGGTAGAATTTTCTATTCATTTGTACACGAATTCCCCGGCGCAAGACAAGACGAAGCCACGCGCCTCATATTGCGAAGCGCGTGGCTGCTGTGTGGGACGTCAATGTGCGGCTATCTACGGCCTCGGCCTATTTCGTCGCCGCGTTGACGCGATAGACGCGCCCCTCGTAAACAACGACGACACGCTCGCCTAGAGCGAAGTAGTCCGCGAGGCGAGGCGCGCGTTTCAGAAGGGCGAAGTACTCGTCGCTGCCGAACGTCACGACGGTTTCCGGAAGGCGTCCCTCCGCCTTGAACTCGGAATCAGTCCAGACGCCCTCGCGCAGGTAGAAGGTCTTCTGTCCCACGTTGCGAACGACGGACGTCGGGATGATTTGATCGTCGGCGGTAATCGTCACCGTCTCCTGCTGCGCGCGGTCGCGCTTGCTCTGCTGGACCGCCACAGCGCCCGTTTTGGCTTTCGCCGCCTCTTCCCTCGGCATAGACCTTCTTGCCGTAACGGGGAGTTCGGAGATGGTCCGCGTGCTCGGACTATTGGCAAGACCGCCTGTGCCCGCAGCGCTGGTTCCGTCAACGGCGAAGTTATTATCCCTGCCGGCCACCACCTTCTGGTCGCCCTCGACGGCCAGATACGAGGTGTAAGGCGTGACGATGCCGTAGCGCGTGCCGAGGTCAACGATCTCGTCGCGCAACTCCTTCTGCTCGCCGTTGGTGCGAATCTGCTCCATCAGCCAGCCGACACGCCGTGTGGCCCAGAGGCGCGGCAGAAAATCGTTGTCCTCTTCCCTGAGCGGGAAGCGCAGATTGTCGAACGTGTAGGTGCGCGAAGTGCGCCCGGTCTTACCCGTCAACAAAATGGTCGCGCGGCGCAGGTCATCCGCGTTCTGGTAACGCCCGATCAAAGTAACCTGCGTCCCCTTGAACAGGTCCGGCAGGCTGCGCGGATAAACCAAGTCCGTGTCCAACCCGCCCATGTTGAGAACCAGGTCTGTCAGGACCGGGAAATTAATCTTGGCGAAAAAGTTTGAGACCTTGATCTCCAGGTTCTCTTTTGGCTCGACGTAGTCTGCGACGCCGCCATTATCCGAAGCCAGTTTATCCAGCAGCGCAGTGTTCACGTCGTAGCCGACGCCGAAAGTGAAAAGTCGCACGCCCGCGACGCGGGACGAGTGCACGTTCTCGACGATGCGCTGGATGTTCGTCTCGCCGACGGTCGGCAACCCATCCGTCAGAAAGACGAGCATCTTCGGGCGTTCGCTCGAATCAAACTGCTTGAGCGCGGCCTTGAGCGCGTCGTTGATGTTCGTGCCGCCCGTAGCTTTCAGCTTCCCGACAAACTCCTCTCCGCGAGCGCGCCCCTTCTCGTCGGCCGTAATCATTCCAGCCTCCATCAGGCGCTCTTCGCCCGCAAACGAGACGACGTTGAAGCGGTCGCTGGCGCGCAAGCTCTTGACGCCGAAGAGCAGCGCCGAGCGGGCCTTCTCAATCTTTCCTTCGTCGTTCATCGAGCCCGAAGTGTCGAGCACGAAGACGATGTCTTTGGCCGCGTATTCGGTCTCGGACCAATCATCCTTCGGCGAAAGCATCATCAGGAAGTAGCCGTCTTTGCCAGGCTCGCGGTGCGTCAGGAGCGAGAGGCCGAAGTCTTCACGTGAGATCGTGTAAAAGAGTTGGAAATCCTGCGGCTCCCGCCCGGCCTTCGACTCGAAAGAGATGCGTGCGCTGCGCGAGCCGTGATGCGCCAGATCAACGTCGTGGCTCGGGCTATAGATGTTGCGAAGCGGCTCTTTGGCTTCGATGTCAACGCGCCCCGAGACCTCGCCGATTTGCGACAGGTTCCGCCCGGTGCCGAGCGGGTAACGGTAAGAGACCGTGCCCGATTCGGCGCGCAGCACTTGCGTGTAGGTCAGCTCCAGCTTCTTGTCCGAGTGCGCGGGGATTGGAAAGATGCTGGCCTGAAAGAGGTCTTTGCCAGCGTACTCCAGAAGCCCTGGGTCGCGCTGCCGGCGGACTATCTCGTCGTAAATCCGACGCGCCTCCTCGCGCGAGCGGACCTCGCCGACCAGTTTGCGGTCCCCTTCCCAGATGGCGAACTCGACGATTGATGCAGTTTCGGGAATCGGAAAGATGTATGTGCCTTCGAGGATGGCGTCAGTGTCGTTGCGAAAGATCTGCTCGACATGCGTTGTGGCGACCTGCCCTGTAATCTTTGTATCAATTTTTACGGATTTGACGGGCAGGGCGCGTGGGAGTGTGACGGGGCGGGGCGGTGTCGGACAGCGGCGACAGGGGCCCGGCACGATCACCCCCTGTGCAGACGCGACAGCGGCCGCTGCCATGACCGATAGAATAAAGGTCAGGCAGATGGAAATGGTTCTGAGACGCATGACTTCTCTCCTTTGAAGACTCTTGATGCGCTATTTGACGGCGCGTTTGCCTGAAGAACGCCTCTTTTATTCTTTTCTTGCAGATAATAAAGGGATAGCGATAAATGAGGTCACGAGTTCGATATTGGCGGCTTTGCCGCATATCTGTGCGGAAAGGCTCTGCCTTTCCGCTAAATGCTGCCTTTACTTCCCGCAAGGCTGCGCCTTGCGGCTCTGAGGCAGAGCCTCAAAAAGAGAAAGAACATAGGCCGGAAAGCCGAAGGGTTTCCGCACATACAGGCGGCAGAGCCGCGCTCCCACAAATCTCAATGGAGTCCGCGCAAACGCTTGTCCCGCAAGGTCACGATGGCGATGAAGATGGCGATGATGATGCCGCCCGTGGCGAGCGTGTGGGGTGCGCCGAAGCGCTCGGCCGCGGCCCCGGCGATGAAGTTGCCGATGGGCATTGTGCCGATGAACGAGAGGATGAACATGCTCATCACGCGCCCGCGCATCTCGTCCGTGACGAGTTGCTGCAGGAGCGTGTTGACGACCGCCACGCAACTGACAATGGCAAAACCCATCCCGAAGATAAAGGCCAGCGAGATGATTAAGTTCGTCGAGTAGGCGAAGCCTATCAGGCAGAGCGCGAAGCCGAACGCGCCGCTCAGGACGGACCAGCCCTTATATTTGAAGTTGCCCAGGTAGGCGAGTACCAGAGCGCCGATGAACGCGCCCGCCCCGGAGAGCCCCATCAGCAGGGCGTTGACGCTCTCGTCCATGTGGAAGATGTCGCGCGCATAGACCGGAATCATAGAGAGATACGGGGCGCCGAAGAGGCTCGTGATACCTGAAATCATCAACAGCATGAAGACTCGCGGGCGGCGGCGGACGTAGCGCAATCCTTCAACAAGGTCATGCCAGACGGCGCGACTGTCTTTGACGGAATGCGCGGGCGGGACCATCTTCTTTTCGTCAAACCTGACCATCATCAGCGCCACGATGACGGCCACGAATGAAAGCGCGTTGGCGAAGAAACAACCCGCGAGCCCGAAAACTTTCAGAGCGACGCCGGCAAGCGCCGGGCCGACGACGCGCGAGAACTGAAACTGCGTCGAGTTCAGGGCAATGGCGTTGGCTAAATCCTCGCGCTCGACCAGGTCAAGGGTAATCGCCTGGTAGGAAGGTCCGGCAATCGCAAAGCAGCATCCGGTGATGAAGGAGAGCAACAGGATCATCCAGACGTGCACGATGCCCGTCGCGATCAGGATGGCGAGCGTGAGGGCGGCCAGCCCTGCGCCGACCTGCGTGAAGAGCAGCAGGCGTCTGCGGTCAACCAAATCCGCGAAGACGCCTGCGAGGAGCGTGAGCAGCAGCCCGGGCGCAGTGGACATAAAGGCGTCCAGGCCGAGCCAGAACGGCGAACTGGTCAAATGATAGACGAGCAGGCCCTGCGCGACCGCCTGCATCCACGTCCCTGTGTTCGAGAGAAACGCTCCCGCCCAGAAGAGCCTGAAATTGCGATGCGAGAGGGCGCGAAACATCCCGCCCCCACGCCGCGCTTCAGGCCTGGGTCTTTCCACTTGTGTAGCCATGAAGTTCTGCTTAGTTTACCCGATATGCTCTTCTTTTGCAGAGTGGGGCGGAATCGGATGCGGGCTTTTTCAAAGTAATCGAACCTTGATAAATTCCGGCAACTGCTCTTTGTCCAGTTGCTCTTTAATTGCGGCCAGGCGCGCCTCATCAGGAGGCTCGAAATCCCAAAACCCCGGATCACCCGTCAAAGCATCAGAGCGCGCTGTGCCGTCCAGATTAGGAGTCTCGCTTTCCGGCTCCAGCGATAAATGCTGACTCAAGGCTTGCGCCATGGTGGAAGGCAAAGACATCGGCTCCTCTTTGAGCCAGCGGAAGACGTCCTCATAGACCTGTGGAATCATCGGGAGCCCGCCGTGAACCCCCTTGACATAACGCGTCTCGCCGACATTTTCCAGAGACGCGGAGGCGACGGGCACGCGGCCGTCGCCCTGCCGGTGCGGGTCTCCAGCCACAGCGGCAGTCACTTTTTCAGTCTTCTCCCAGAACCCCCAGAAACGCTTCTGATAAGCCAGCCGGAAAAGCGTCTTGTACCCGACGCCTGCGATGATCGCCATGCGATCACGATAGGATTGATCCAGGTTCTGATGCGCCTCGTACATTCGCGTATGAAAGGTATGGGTCTCATCCAGAATTTTTTGTAGCTGAGAGGATTGCGCGGGCGATAAATCCAGTTTCCAATCTTCCGCCCTGTACATATCGAAATTGGCGCAGGGGTGCAGGTAAACGTCATCCCCCTCATTTATTGTCCACGGCGCTTCGTCGTCCGGCCGTGTGCCCGGATAGACGCCCGCAGGCGCGGGCAAAAGGTTGAGCACACCCCAGAGTGAGCGGAACGTCTCCCTGCCAAGATACAGGCCGAGTGCGGCCATCAAATCGAATCCCCACAGGTGATTCTTCAAGTACCCTGCGATTGACGGCGAGCCGTAATGCGGCGTGCCTATAAAAACGATTCTTCCCACCATCGGCCAGAGCGTCTTGCCATAAAGCATCAGGGCCGCACGCACGACGAGTCCTCCCATGCTGTGCGCGACCAGGTGCACCTTCTGATTTCCGTTGGAGTCGTACAGCTGTTGGACCTGATTCCTGAAGGCGTCGGCGCTCGCCGTTACGGGCTTGCGCCAGTCGTAAGGGAAAAGCTCGTGCCCGAAATCGTCGCGCTCCAGTATCGCCGTCAGGAAGGCTTCGTAAGACGTGTCAACGGTGCAAGGAATGATCTGGTGCCTGGGATCAGCATCCGCCTGTCCGTCCGGCGCGAGTTTCAGATCATCTATGTGCTTGCGCGTCCGCACATCAATCCACCAGATTCCGCCCTTCGTTCTGCTCAGGAGCAGACTCCCCATCACGCCCGGGACGAACAGAAGGTTCGTCGGAGAGTTGAGGCCCAGATGACTCTCTCCGAGTTTTCTGACGGCGCGCCGCGCGAGTGCGAGATACTCTTCAAAGGCCGCCTGCCCGAGATACCTTTTCACCTCTTCAGCCGTCTCAGGCTCGAAGACGAGGCGTAATCGGTCCTGAGTCGTCGCCGTCAGAAATTTTTCGAGTCTGTCCTCAGTCATGTATGTCTGATACCCTTACCGCGCCGCAAAGCCTCAAGCTCATCTTCGCGCGCCATGTACAGTTCGTATTGATTGATATAGGTATAAAAGAGGCCGCCGATGTTTCTGTATTGATGCCAGAGGAATTGCCTCGTCTGGTAGACGGCTTCGCCCGCGGCTATCGGCTTCTCGTCCATCTTGCGATAGAAGAACTGGCAGAAGATATAGGCGAAGCGGCTGGCTAACTGGATGGGGACTTTCGTCTCCGTCCCGATGTAAGCGCGGCAGCCTCTGCGGAAAAAGACCTGCTCCAGCTCGTTTGCGACGTATGCGCCAGAGCCCGCGCTCATGCACGCATTGACGAAGACCAGCGGCCGGTCCACTAGTTGACTCTGGCCGATGTCCATCTGCTCGATGATGTCCGTGGGCTTATTTGTGCTGCCGAAGCGAAGCACTGGCGTGCTCCCGTCGCCCACGTCGCAGTGGCAAAAGAGATAAAGGAATCGCATGGGCGTCGGCGCGGGGCTCGCCAGGAGACTCTTCAACTCCTCTTTATATTTCGCAGCCTCGCTCCTGCTCGGAACGAATATCTGGTTAGCCAGCTCCGCCCAGGCAGCCTGCTGCCAACGCGCTTCCTTCACGTCGTCTGCCTCCTGGCGGTCGCCCCAGTAGAGACAGCAGCCCCTGTATGTCTCCTTCAAATCGCCCAGGCTCTTCTTCTCCCCTTTCGCCGGGTGCGACTTATATTCGATACGGTAGCGCAGCCCCCAGAATTCCTCCGCGTCCACAGGCTGCCCCTCCGGGGGCAGCTCCCTTCGATACAGTAATCCCCAGGGAATGTGCGGGACCCAGAAACGGTCGGAATCCAGCCAGGTGATATTCACACGCCATCCGTAATCAATTTTGTCAACTATAGCTCGCAAGTCGGAGCCTTTAGGGAAGAGAGTCTCATACAGGGTGAAGCCGAAATAGGCTAATTTTCGCAACTCACTCGTGAGCGCAATCTTCTCCCACTCGACTTGATGCTCCGGCTTTAAGGAATAATCGGTCAGAAGTTTGTGTTCTGTGGCCGCGAATTCCTTGAGCGTCGTTACCAGATCGTCCCGGTTAATGTTGTTGAGATAATTCTCTGTCGCGGCGCGAAACGCCTCTGCGGCTTTACGAACGTTAGAAATCGGACCCGCGAGACTGGCGGAGTTGCCGTACCAGTCCATGAAGGGGTCGCCGATCTCTTCGTCCCCGCCCCTCATCGTGACGGTTGAGCCGCCCTGGCTCTGATTGACGATGATGTTGAGCTCACCGTCCGGGGTCAGCCATTCGTGTGGCGGCTCCAGACGCATTTGCGCCGCAGGGGCGTAAATCACTTCTTCGATAGTGAGGACGCCCGGCTGCGTCTCATGCTGATTAGGTTCTGGCATGGCTTGGCTCTCCATCCGTTCCCGCCAACACGGATTCTATCTCATCCTCTTCCTGCACAATAAATTTGAGTTCGAGCTGGCGATAAAGCTCACCGTCAACGTAGATGTAAATGTCCAACCCGGTCCGCTCCGCATCCAGGGGAGTGACGCCTAGTAGCACGATTTCGCTCTCGCCCTGTTTCGGGATGTGAAGCGAAAACTTCGCGGTCCAGGCGCTCCTATTATTTATCATTTTAGAAGTCACTGAAAGATTATCCGCCGCGGACGGGAGTTTCCATAGCTGGACGCTTCGTGAAACAACTATCCACTCTGTGTCCAGGCCCTCTTCAGGGATGTCAGTCTCCGGCACTCTCGCTTCAGGGCCACGTAGCAGAGAGGCCGCCACCGTTTGCTGTCCGACCTTGAAATTGAGCGTGTATGATTCATTGAGCCGCAGCGGTCTCTGAGGCTCCTGCTCGCGCTCTGTGATCCAGGCGCTGATCTGCTTGTATTGCGGAGTCTCAGTCTCCATTCCTCCCGCTTCAGGCGGTCTCGCCGCACGGTCAGACCGCTCCGCCATGCCCTTCAGCCAATTCGAAACCCATTCTGATGCGCCGTAGCCCTTCCTGGCTGGTTCGTCACCTACTCTTCTACGCCTTTTAACACTTCCGAACCCGACCAGGCCCAAGCCCAGAACGCCAAACGAGGCGGAGAGAGTTATTGCTTGATTCCTGGACACGGGCGCTGTGGAAACAGTTAAATTCGCTTCCGCCAATTTTCGCCGAACTATTGTCGTCTCGCCCGTCTCACGATTTTTCAGCTTCAGCTCGATCATCACCACGCAGTTAGCCTCGCTCCCGGCGTTCTCTTCGGGCTCGACCGTGGCGAGCCACTCGTGCGCCGAATCATCGAGCGGCTGTTCGCCCGTTCGAGATGAAAGCTCCCTGAGACCACTCTTATCGAATCGGATGTCGGCCGAAGCCGTATAACCCGCGACCAGGTCTCGCGGTCGCCCGCCCCGCGGTGGGATGTAATTCACGCTGATAGTGCCGCGCCAATTCTTCGACAGGTCCGACGGCCAGCTCACCTTGATCGTCCCTGCTGCTCCAGGCTCCAGTACGCTCGCGGGGCCGGGCGTCGCCGTCACGGATGGGGAGATCGCCGGAGTGATGTCCGGCGATGGCGACACTCCCGGCGATGGGGATAGGATCGGCGAGGGGGATATTACCGGTGATGGCGACACCGTCGGACTGATCTTTGGTTCGGGCGTTGGCGGCGGCGGAGGTTTCTTTCCGACTAAGGTGATGGTACTGCGGCTACGCGGATTAACCTCAAGGCTCCCGGAATCTCTACTCGGAGACCCACTATCAAACGGCGAGTTTGGGAGACTGACGTAATATGTCCCGACGGGCAAATTCTTGATAACAAACCAGCCAGCCCCATCTGTAACAGCCTCGTTTAGAGACCCAGTCTTTCTATTTGTAGCTCTGACCGTGATGGCAGGGACGCCCGTCCCGTCAGTATATTCAACTCTGCCTATAAGGTCCCCATAAGTTGGTTCCGGCGGCTGCGGCTTTAGGATTTGCACAGAGCACTGGCGATTGCCCTCCGGGAAGATGTTCCCGCAACGCCGATCAATATTGGTGGCGATGGGGATCGCCGTCAGAGTTTGGCCGCCGAGCCCTGTTGTATCAACCGAGATTGAATTTGTGCCCTGGCCCTTCGTGATCGTTCCAGCGGTAACGCTCCATTTATAACTCAAACCGGCATTCGTAGCCGTGAACGTGATTGACTCTCCTTCGGTGACGCTATTCGGACACCTAAGGAAACTCTTCGGGCATTTTGGAGTCTCCTGGTCAGGAGGCTGCCCCTGATTTTGTCCAGACGTGTTCTGCGAAGGCTGGGCTGTCCCGCCCGGCAATATGGAAACTTCCGAGGGCGGGGGCTTCTCCTTTTCCTCCTTTCCCTGGCCTACAACCTCCATAGGCGCCTTGCCGGTGTTAGTCGAATCTTGAACAGGCGCGTAGGACGTATTTGAAGATTCCGGTTCGATTGGATTCGACGAGGAAAGGACTTGAGCTACAGGTTCGGGGCAAGGATCGTTTGTTTGCTTCTCACGGCATAGACCAATCAAGTTTATATCTTGAGATCTATATTTTTGGAATGGGTAAAAAGTATAGATAAACCCGAGCAGCGAGATGAGTGCCAGAACAATCCCTACATAAATAATCGGCTTCGATCTGGCAGCGCCGCCTTTAGCCGACTGAGCGCCAGCGCTTGCGCCGGGCGCGTCGCTCCGGTCCGCTGGGGGATTGCTCGGATATGAGGACACGGCATAGGTCTCCAGTGCGGTCCAGCACGAGGGTAATAGAGATGACGGACAACCCGCTTCGGAAGTGTGCCTGGCTCGCGACGGAAAAGTATTTTAGCGAGGTTCGCCGGAATAAGCCAGAGTTTTGTCCCCGTAGGAATAGCTTGGCAGATTAAGATCAGAGAGTGTGATTGGTCCTTGTAATCTTAAACCTTTTACCCGGGACGCAGAGCCAGCCCGCGCCAAAGTGTTGTCCCGGAAATCAGCCGACATGATGAGACCGCCCCTCCCTTCTCTTATGACCCCAGGTACGAGTCCGCACGCTCCAACACTCTACGCATTTGTTGCTCGGTCCATGGCTTCGCCAGGAAGAACTGGACGGTACCTTTGCCGATATTCCCCACGACGTTTCCGACATTGACCGTGCCCGACAGGAGCACGCGGCAGCTCGTTGGATATTTATTGGCCACTTCGCGCAGGAACTCTGTGCCTTCAACGTCGGGCATGAGCTGATCGCTGATGACAATGTCGGCCGGGCACTCTGCGAGCAGGGCGCGGGCTTCGGAGACCGTCACGGCCGTGCGCACATCGTACTCGCCGCCGAACAGACCCTGAAACACTTCGAGGCACACGGCTTCGTCGTCCAGATATAAAATTGATCGCTTCATCCGCGCGCCTCCTCGTCCAACAACTCTCTTACTTTGCGGGCCAGGGCCTCGGGCTCGAACGGCTTTTGGATGAAGGGCGTGCCGGCGTCCAAAACCCCGTGATGGACGATTGATTCGTCCGTGTAGCCGGACATGTAGAGCACTTTCATCCCGGGGCGTGACTGCACCAGGCGGTCCGCCAACTCGCGCCCGCTCATCTTCGGCATGACGACGTCGGTGAGGAGGAGATGTATCGGCCCGCCGTGGCGCTCGGCGACTGAGAGCGCCGCCCCGCCGGCCTCCGCCTCCAGCACTCGGTAGCCGTAGCCCTCTAGAACTTCACGCACGAGGTTGCGTACCCGCTCGTCATCTTCGGCCAGCAAGATTATCTCAGTGCCGTCAAGGGGCTCTTTGACTTCATGGCCCGGCTTGTACTCCTGCGCCGCCTCCTCGACGCGCGGTAAATAGATCTTAAAGGCCGTGCCCACGCCCACTTCGCTGTAAACCCAGATGTTGCCGCCCGACTGTTTAACGATCCCGTAGACCGTGGAGAGCCCGAGCCCTGTGCCCTTGCCCACTTCTTTCGTCGTGAAGAAGGGCTCGAAGATGCGCGATTGCGTCTCCTCGTTCATCCCGCAGCCTGTGTCGCTCACGGCCAGCATCACGTAAGCGCCCGGCTTGACCGCGATGTGGCGCGTCGTGTATCCCTCATTGAGGGATACATTCTCGGTCTCGATGATCAGATTGCCCCCGTGCGGCATGGCATCCCGCGCGTTGACCGCGAGATTCAGAAGCACCTGCTCGATCTGCCCGGGGTCTGCCCTGACGCTGCCGAGTTCGGATGACAGCGCCGTCTGCAGCTCTATGTCTTCGCCGATCAGACGCCCTAGCATTTTCTCCATGTCCGAGACGACCGCGTTAAGGTCCAGCACTTTGGGCTGCAAGACCTGCTTGCGGCTAAAGGCGAGAAGCTGGCGCGTCAGAGAGGCCGCGCGGTCGCCCGCCTTCTTGATCTCTTCGACGTTACGGCGCAAGGGGTCTTCGGCTCGCAGCCGCTTTAGGGTGAGGTCACTGTAGCCCGTGATGGCGGTCAGGAGGTTGTTGAAATCGTGTGCGATGCCGCCCGCGAGCCGGCCCACGGCCTCCATTTTCTGCGACTGGCGGAGCTGCTCTTCGAGGTGCTTGCGCTTCGTGACATCACGCGCGATGCCCTGCACGCCCACCGGACGGCCGTTTTCGAGGATAATTCTCGTGTTGACCTCGACCGCGACCCGCCGCCTGTCCTTCGTGACGATGACCAGGTCGTAGGCCGTGACGTTCTCGCCCGCGAGTTTTCTGTCGAGCATCTGTTGCGCTTTCTCCAGGTACTCGGGCGCGACAGTCTGCGAGAGGTTCAGCCTGAGCGCTTCTTCGAGTGTGTAGCCGGTGATCCGCTCGCCCGCCTTATTCATGGAGGTGTAGTTGCCCTCAAGGTCGTGCGAGTAGATGATGTCGTGGGCATTCTCTACCATGTCACGGTAGCGTTCTTCACTCTTGCTCAGCTCTTCTTCTGCGCGTTTGCGCTCGATAAGCCGGGCCACTTTGGTAATAAGGCGCATCGGGTCGTATGGCGCTTCCAGATAGTCGTCCGCCCCGGCCTCTAACCCCTCGACCACGCTTTCGCTGTCTGTGCGGACGGCGCTCAACAGGAGGATAGGAGTCTCACGCAGGCCCGGCTGCTGGCGTATTAAACGGCACATCTCGATGCCATCCATATGCGGCATCGAGACGTCGCTGATGACCAGATCGGGGTGTTCCGCCCGCGCAACTTCAAAGCCTTCTCGCCCATCGGAAGCAGTCAAGACTCGGTAGCCGGATGTACGCAGCAGGCGACTCAGCACCTCCAAGGAGTCGTGCGCGTCATTCACCGCGAGAACCGTGTCTTCAGCTTTTTCCCCCATCGTTAGAGACTTTCCCCCGATTACCGAGTCCGGGCGGATTTTCGCCAGTCCCGGCGGCGAAGAGGAGAGCCCGGCAAGCGCGCCGCGCAGGTAGTCGGTATCTTCAACTTTATAGCCATGCCTAATCATTAATCGCCCCCGAAACGGTCCTTGGGCGCTTCGGCCTCCGTCGAATTGAATCGGTCGAGCAGGCTTTGAATAATCCCCCGCACCTTTTCGAATTCGGTTGATTTATCTAAAAAGAAGTCCGCCCCCGCCTCTATGGAACTTTTCCGATACGGAGGGGAGGCGCTGTTGGTCAGGATGATTACGACCGGGGCCGAACCATTCCGCTTGATCTCCTTCAGCACGTCCAGGCCGCTGCCGCCGTTCATCTGTATGTCCAGTGTCACCACATCAGGTTTACGCTCGCGTATATGGCGGAGGGCTTCCGGTGCGGCCTGCGCCTGGCCGACGATTTCAATTCCTCGCAACTCGGAGAGCAGGCCGATTATTTGTTCGCGCAGCAGCGCCGAGTTATCCGCCACAAATACTTTCATCGCCGCCCTCCTGTCGGGAGCTTTTCAGCAAACATTGATTTGAGGGGTAAGGGAGTGAGCCTGCCCTGACTCCTCCCCACCCCCAAGCGCGACCCGGTGCGAGTAACGCAGCGGCGCCGGTTCGCGCTCGTTGCGGCGCGGCAGTTCACCCTGATCTACCCGCCGCGAAGGGTTCACTACGCGTGTCCCTTTTCAGCTTGAAGGATAGCGGTAACAGACGCGGGCGAACATCGGCATAACTCCGATTATTAGGCTCAATCCGGACTGAAAAAGGCTTCATTTAATCCGAAAGGCGTGTCGGTGTTTGTCCCACAAGGTGGATGCTTTGCAGTGAGGGTAGATGGGCGCGACCGGCTAGATGAGGGTATGAGAGAAGTTTACCGCCGGCGGGCGTCGCCTCATTCGATGAGCTTGTTCTGGATGACGTAATGGGTGATCTCGGCGTTCGTCCGCATTCCCATCTTCTCCAGGATTCTGGTGCGGTACGTGCTGATGGTTTTAACGCTCCGCGACAGCAGTTCGGCTATCTCCGTGACCGTCTTGCCCGACGCTATCAGGCACATGATTTCGAACTCTCGGTCAGAGAGCCCCTCGTGCGGCTCTTTATCCACACCGCTATCAATGCCCATGACCAACATCTCGGCGAGCGTGGGGCTGACGTACTTCCCCCCGCGCGCCACTCTGTTGATGGCCCTGGCGAGTTCGTCCGGCAAGCTGTCCTTGGTGATGTATCCAGCGGCCCCGGCCTTGAAAGCGCGCCGCGCGAACTGCGTTTCCGAATGCATGCTCAGGATCAGGACGGGCAACTTAGGACGGATCGCCTTCAGCTCCTTCATGACCTCTATGCCGCTTCGGTCGCCCAACGTGATGTCCATCACCACCACGTCCCAATCCTGTTCGCGGACGAGTCTGACCGCCTCCTGCGCATTGCTCGCCTCCCCGAAAGTGGCTGTTTCGGGACGCCCCTCGAAAAGCATTTTCAGGCCGTTCCTGACAACGGCGTGGTCATCAACTGTGAGGATTCTAATCATGGCTCCTCCTCGCGCGGGCCGAATCCTAAATTGCAGTGTCACCCTTTATGGGAAGGCGGACGATCAACACCGTCCCTTTCCCTGCGATTCCGTTGATTTCGACCTTGCCGCCTATGGAATGGGCGCGCTCACGCATCCCCAGAAGGCCGAGAGAATGCACCCCTGACCGCTCGCTCTCCGTGATGCCTCTGCCGTTGTCCCTGATTTCGAGAACGAACTCGCCCTCGTCTTCTTCAATAATGATGTTGACTTTTGTCGCCTGCGCGTGGCGCAGCATGTTCGTCATGGCCTCCTGAAAAATACGGAAGACGGTGGTCGCCTGCTCCCGACTCAATTCATCATTTTCTATCAGGGAATCGAAGCGGCAAACGATTCCCGTGCGTTCCTGGAATTGTTGAGCGTGCCACTCGATTGCGGAGATTAAGCCCAAGTCGTCCAGAACACCCGGCCGCAGTTCCGAGGAGATCCGTCTGACCGTGTTGATCGTAGTGTCAACCAGCCCTACCATCTCCTCTACCTTTTCCCGCGCGCTCGGCTGGCTGACGGGATTCCCGTTGCCGGAATAATCCTTATTGAGTCTGAGGAGGCTCCATTTCAGGCTGGTCAAAGCAGCGCCCAGTTCGTCGTGCAGTTCGCGCGCGATGCGTATGCCCTCTTCCTCCTTGGCCCTCCTCAGACTTTCCGAGAGGGCGCGTAATTGCACGCTCGAAGTTTTTAATTGTTCTTCCGCTTGCTTGCGTTCGGTGATGTCCTCCACCATGCCGACGCCGAAAAACTCTCCGGGTTGTTCAGCGGGGATGACGGAAGCGATTAGATTGACCCAACGAACCTGGCCGTCTTTCCTGATGTAGCGTTTTTCCATCTGGTAATGGTCGCGTTTGCCCTCTATCATCTCTTGGTGAAGGGGAAATTCCTTGATGGTGTCATCGGGGTGAGTGAAATCAACAAACCACAGGTGGAGCAATTCTTCTTTTGTATAACCAAGTATCTTCTGAAAAGCCGGGTTAGTCTCGACAGGGCGACCCTCCGGATTCACAATTGCGATGCCGATGGCTGCGTCATTAAAGATCGTCCGCCAGAGATTTTCGCTCTTTCGCAAAGCTTCCTCGGCCAGCTTGCGCTCGGTGATGTCATGTTGGAGAAAGATGACGCAGAGTTCGTTGTTGATGACGATTTGCTCCGCCGACAGGCTGACGTGGCGAATCTCGCCCCGCCTGGTTTTGAAGTCAGCTTCAAACTCGCGGACCGAGCCTTGCTCTTCGAGGAGGCTCCTCAGCTTTTCCCGAACCTCCGGCTCGACCAGCTTCAGTTCCAACGCAGTGTGCCCGACAGCTTCTTCACGAGTGTAGCCGTAAACAGATGTCCAGCGTTCGTTGACTTCGAGTATGATGCCGTCCTGACGGCGATAGATGGAGATGGGTTCCGGGCTGGCGTGGAACGCCTTCGAGAATTTATCTTCTGACAATCTCAGCCCCTCTTCCGCGCGACTACGCCTCGCTCGCTGGGCCAGCAACGCGAAGATCAGCAACGCCTCGACCAGACACAACGAGATGACGCCGATGATTCGCCATCTGTACTGGTCCCAGAATGACAGCACTTTGAACCGGACGACGCTGCCGGGCGGTAAGAGTTCTTCGCTGATTCCCCAGCGCCGAAGCTCGCGCCAGTCGAAGATCGGCACCAGCGGGGCGTTCTCGACCGGAATATCAGAGGGGCGTGCGCCGTTCGCAACCTGCGTGGCAATTTCCCCCGCCCTGGCTCCAGTCGTCTCGGCAAGGTTGATATATCCACCCACGACTCCCAGACCGATATACAGATTGGTCATCCCGTAGATCGGAACCCGCACCGATGGGGCAAACGAAGCGAGAATCTCCCGGGTCTCTAAGACTCGGCCCTGTTCATTCCGTGACTGCTGCCAGACGTAGAGGACAAGTGACCTTTCCGGCAACGCCTTCGTTTTCGCGATCAATTCCTCCGGTTGGAGGTCGGTGAGGTACTCGATCTCTACCCTGCTTTCATAACCCTGAAGCTGCTCCCGGGCCAGTGTTTCGAGTCTCTTGTCATGCTCAAGCGTCCCGCTGACGATAAATATGCGTTTCGTATCCGGGTGTAATCTCAGTGCGAGATCAACGGTCTGTCGGTGAGCAGTCAAGATGATCAGACCGGTCATGCCGGGCCCGGCGGCGAGTTGCTCCGTCGTGGGATGCTGGGTTGCGGTGAAAACAATCGGGGCCTGCGGGAAGAGGTCGGCGCGGTACTTGAGGAGGAAATTCAGCGATGCGTCCGAAGTGGCGACGACCACGTCAATCCGGCGGTCGGCATACTTCTGCCGCAGGTGATCATGGAGTAACCGAGATTGGTGCTCGCCGGGGAACCGATCGGATTCCAAATACTCCGGATAATACTCGAACGGCCCAGCCGGGGCTGATCGCAGAGCGGCCTGAAAGTCCCTGTCGAAGTTAACATTCCAGCTATAGTCTTTGTTGTACCAGTAGAGTACCAGCACCCTTTTAGGCCCTGCATCGGCTTGGGCGCGCGCGCCTAAGGGAAACAGCCAGATTACAACGCAGACGAGCCACGCCGCCCTTCTGATGAGCTTTGCTCGGACTTCCGCCACATTATTGCCAGGCTTCATGTCTCGCCCACCTTTTGTTTCTCTCATCCGCATCTCTCTATGCCGATGCTCGCGGCGCCAGCCGCCAGCCGCAATCCTTGACGTGAACCTGGCGGCAATGAGCGGCATTGATCTTCACAACGGCTCGACTCAGCTTCCTGAGTAAATCCCGACGTTTACCTCGAACTGCTTTTGTTCCGCCTCCAGGCCGAAAGCGGCGCGCCCGTACCACTGCGCCGCTCCGCGACAATCTCCGCGAGGATGCTGAGCGCGACCTCCTGCGGCGAGACCGCGCCGAGGTCCAGGCCAATCGGCGCTCTCACTTCCCTCAGACGCTCTTCATCAACGCCCGCTTCTCTCAACCTCTCCAGCACGATATTCGTCCGGCGCTTGCTCCCGATCAAGCCTATATAATCCGGGCGCGTTGACATCACGGCCCGCAAACACTCTTCGTCCTCATTATGCCCGCGCGTGACGACGGCGACCGATACCCCGCGTCCCGCGCCTATCCCCGCGCGCACGGCGTCCGTCCAATTCCGTGCGGCGAGCAATTCGATCTCCCGGTCCGGGAAACGCTCGCGCGTTAGAAAATCGGCGCGATCATCTATCAAGGTGACGCGGTAGCCTATGAAGCGCGCGAGGTGCGCGAGCGCGGCGCCGACGTGGCCCGCCCCGCAAATGACCATCACGGGCTCCGGCTCGATGCGCTCCAACAGGATGCGCGCCTCGTGCCAGCCCTCCTTTTCGACTGATAACTCTTTGAGCGGAAATGTCCGCGCCTCTGTGCGCGAAGTGAGGAATGTTCCGGCGTATTGAGCGACCCTTTCGTCCAACGCCTGGTCGCCTAAACTGCCCGTGCGCTCGCCGGACTCTTCGACGAGCAGTTTGGCCCCGACATTCAACGGCGCGTGGATGAGCGTGGCGAGAACGGCGAGGGCGCTTTTTTCGAGGACTCGCGCTATCGCCTCGGCAATGAGCTTCGGCGGCGGCTGTGTGCTTTCATCGTGCATCCGAAGAATCTCGCATGAGATCACTTCCGGTGAGCGGCTTTTGAAAGTCCGAACGCCTGGCCGATGCGCCGGAGCAGCCACATCGGTCCGACCAGCAGATACATCGGGTTCTTAAAGAAGGCCGGTTGATTGCCCTCTATCGCGTGCCCGACGAACTGAAAGATCCATCCGACGACAAACAGTGTGAGCGCCCAGTACCAGGGGATGAAGAAGAAGAGCGGCAGACTGATGACGATCATCGGAATGCCTATGCTGTGGCATAGTTTGTTCAAAGGATGTTGATGCTTCTCTTTGTAATTCTCCATGAAAGATGTAGGCATATTCACCTCCTGCCGGCAGCAGCTTCGACCGTGGCCAGCATCTCTTGCAGTTGAGCTTTTGTCAGTAGTTTACCACTTCGGACGACCGCCGCAATCCTCTTTGTGTTGGAGATGTCGGCGAGCGGGTCTGCTTCGAGCAAGACGAGGTCCGCGACCTTTCCCTTCTCAAGGGTCCCGAACGAGTCCAGCCTGTTCAAATACTCCGCAGGGTTGCGCGTCGCACTTTGCAATGCCTCCAGGGGCGTGAGCCCCGCACGGACCAGGAGCGCCAGCTCGTCGTGCAGGCTGAATCCGGGGAAGACGAAAGGGTTCGGCGTGTCCGTCCCGGCCATGACGCGGACACCCGCGCGATGCATTGCGCCGACCAGCTCAAGCTGCCTCCGGAAAAGACGCTTGCCCTCGGCCACATCAGCGGCCGTGCGAATCTTAAAGCCGAAGGCTCTTTTCGGATCCCAGCCGAGCGCCAGGCGTATGAACGGCGGGATGTATTTCAGGCGCGGGTCGTTGAGCGTGGTCGGATCGTCAAAGGTCCAGAAGGCGTTGAGGACCGTGAGCGTCGGCACGTGCCACGTCCCGTTTCTGGCAAAGCGGGCGAAGAGCGTTCGCGCCTTCTTTTCGTCGAAGCTCTTCAGCGCTTCGACCTCGCTCTTGAAAAACGACTCGATCAGCAGAGACCGCCCGTCCGCGAGCGCCCTGAGCGCGGCGGCCCTCAACTCGTCTTCGCGCGCGGAGCTTGCGAGAAGCACGCCCGTCAGGTGCTCTATGCTCTTCTGTCCAGCGTCTGATGCTTCGAGGGCGGAGACGGCCACGGGGACGTGCCCGGCGAACGGTATCCCCTGCTTTTTAGCCTCGTCGGCGATGGCGAAGTACGCGTCGCGCGGCAAAAGTGAATAGACTTTGATGAAATCCGCCCCGCGCTTTTTGAGCGAGAGGACGGCCTCTCGTCCCTGCGCCTCATTGGAAACCGCTATGGAGAGCGGCCAGACGGGTTTCGGACCATCCACGAGCGTCTGAGAGGCGACCAGGCGCGGCCCCAGTATTTTCCCTTCATCAATCTCCCTGCGCCAGTCGTCGAACTTCGCCAGGGGGTTGTACATGTCGCGCACGCCCGTCACGCCGTTGGCGAGGTAGAGCGGGAAGAACATCTCCTTCGTCAACGTGTGGACGTGCATGTCCCACAGGCCGGGAATCAAGAACTTTCCACGGGCGTCAACCACCTCTGAGTTATTCGGGATTTTGAGTTCGCGCTCGCTGCCAATCGCTGCGATTCGGTCGCCGGTGATGACGACCGTCACGTCGCGCCTGACGGGTGCGCCCGTCATGTCAATGACGTTGGCGTGTGTGAAGACTAGAGAGTACGGATCAGCGTTCTGTTTCGTTTGGCAGAGGATTGGTATCGGCAGCAGAGATAATACCAGTAACGCAGATAGTCGAACAGCTTTCATCACCGTAGTTATTTACGATAAACGAGCGCTTATTTTTCCTTTATGCTGTCTTTCAGCAAGGGCCAACGCGAAGAGGCAATTAAAAGCTTGAGCCACCTTCTCCGCCCCACCTGGTTCAAAATAAATCTCACCACATTGTAAGCAGACCCATGCTTTTAGGCCAGACCAGGGTCTATTCATTCTCAGCGGAACAGGGAACTATCCACGAAGCCACACGAAACCTCACGAAATGGCTGTAGTTTGTTTCGTGTCGTTTCGTGTGGCTTCGTGGATAGTTCCCTGCTTCTCTACTTTCCTCTGTCTCGAAAATGAATAGACCCTGTAGGCCAGACAGTTTCACCTTGACTCCTTCTTTCTCAAATTCTTGAGAGATTGTTTTTCTTTTGACTTGCCCTCTACATTCGGAGCACGGCGATTCCATTATTCTTTCTCAGATGATTGCCACACGTCTATAAAAATCTCCATCGTGCCGCCGCAGACCATCCCCTCCTCGCTCGCCTCGTCCGCCGTCAGCGTGAAATGGTGGAGTTCTGAGACACCGCTGCGCAGAGCCTCGCGAGCTTCGGCCCAGACTTCCGCCTCGATGCAGCCCCCGCCGACAGTTCCGGCCACAGCGCCGCTCTCGAAAAAGAGCATTTTGGCGCCGCGGCGCTGCGGCGTAGAGCCGCGCGTCTCCGCAACCGTGGCGACGACGACGCGCTCGCCGCGCGCTCCGGCCTCGCTGATTAAACGATAGACTTCCGCCTGCGCAATCGTACCCATGGTTCTACATGAAAGCGACGCTTTATTTCCAGCGTTAAAGTTTATCACCGAAGCCTGCGGAGTGGGAAAAGCTCTCTACTCAGGCGGTGTGGAAGAATTGGTGTTGCGTTTCGGCTGGGTCGCCGTCGTCTCGTCAGTATCTTCCGTGTCCTCGGTGTTATTGGTCGGCTCTGTTTTGGGCTGCGGCTCCGTCGCCTCTTCGATGCGCCTGCGCAATTTGTCCACTTCGATGTCCGCCGTGACGATGGCGGTTTCCAGGCGCTGGCGACTCGTCGCGAGCAGGTCGAGCTGCGCCTGAATCCTGACCTTCTCGCTCTCCAGCGCCCGCCGGCGCGCGTCGCGCGCCTCCTCTGGCCTGGTCGAGCCGTAAGTCGAGACGCTGCGCTCGATGTTCTCCGGCTTGAGGTCGTATTCCAGTTGCTCCTTGCGCGCCAAAAGGTTTCCTTCCTTCTCCTGCACGTCGCGCAGCTGTGTGCGTAGCACCTCCGCACGTTGCTCGGCGCGCGAGAGCCTCTCCATGTCAACGAGCGTGCGCTGCTGCTGCTCCATCTGTGTGATCTTGTCGGAGAGTTTCGTGACTTGGTGGGTGAGGTCGTTGACAGTGCGCTGCATCTGCTCTTCGTCGCTCAGGTCTGTGGCGCGCGAACGATTCCTGCGGCGCGTGTTGGAGGGGATTTGCCCGCTGACGTCTGTGGCGTTGTTCTGCTCGCTCGCCTGTTGCTGCTGCTGCTCGGCGGTGCTGATGATTTGAGGGTCAGTCGTTTGAGGCGGCGGCGTGACGGGCGCGACCGTGACGGGGTTGGTGGCGCGGCGCGAACGCTTGCTGCGTTTTCGTTGCGCGCTGGCCTCATCAAAACAGAGACCAGTCAACAACAGAGCGATGAGCGCAAAGTTTATCCGGCGAGCAATTTGACTTCGCATCACGAACCTCCAGACAGCTTTTACACCTCAGAGATTATCACTAACGGGGCGCGGGCGCACCTCTTCGGATGATTCCTCACAAAAGCCTTACACGCCGCGCGCACCCTACGGTTCCCGTCTTCTCTCATCTTTTAAGAACCTCAAAACGAGCCTATTGTTGCCTCGCCGTCTCGTAAAGCGACTTGCGGTCCGATGATTGCTCCTCAATCGAGGCTCTTCACCCGGCCTGAATCTTGAAGCTGATGTCCATCGCGCGTGCGGAATGCGTCAGGGCTCCGATGCTGATGAGGTCCACGCCGGCTTCTGCGTAGGCGCGCACATTCTCAAGCGTGATGCCGCCGGAAGATTCGAGCGCGACCTGCGGCGAAAGCTCGCGGCTAATCGCAACCATGCGTGCTGTCTCCGCCGGCGTCAGGTTGTCCAGGAGCAGAATGTCTGCGCCGCTTTTAATCGCTTCACGCAAAGCTTTCTCACTTGAGACTTCGACTTCAACCTTGTGCAGGTGCCCGACCACTTCGCGTGCGCGCTCCACAGCAGCAGAGACGCCCCCCGCGAGCGCGATGTGGTTGTCTTTGATGAGCACCCCGTCGTCCAGGCCGAAGCGGTGGTTGCGCGCGCCCCCGGCGAGCACGGCGTACTTCTCCAGCATACGCAATCCGGGCGTGGTCTTTCGCGTGTCCACGATCTGTGTGGAAGTCCCTTCGACGGCGCGAACATACCGGCGCGTGAGCGTCGCAATCCCCGAAAGTCTTTGCAAGAGATTCAAAGCGACGCGCTCGCCTGCCAGGAGCACGTCCGCGAAGCCGCTCGTGCGTGCGATCACTTTCCCGGCCTCGACCTCGTCGCCGTCCGCCACGAATGCCTCCAACTGCTGCTGCGAGTCGAGCGTGGAGAAGACCGCCTCGGCCGCTTCGAGACCGGCGACGACCATCTGTTCTTTAGCCAGAAAGCGCCCGCGCGCCCGCGTGTTGCGCGCCACGCAAGCCTGCGTCGTGATGTCGCCGCGCCCCAAATCTTCCGAGAGAAACGAGCCGATCTGTGAAAAGAGTGCGCCCTCGTCGAGCCAGTTCATAAGAGAGCCTCCGCCATCTGCTGAAGCGCAATCGTCCGCTGCGAGATGTCCGCCAGACGTTGCTTCACTTCGTTGACTTTCTCCGCGGGCGCGCGCTCGGCGAACTGCGGGTTAGCGAGCTGCGCTTCGAGCTTCGCGGCCTCCTTCTGCAACTTCTCACGCTCGCGCCCCAAACGCTCACGTTCCTGCGCGAAATCAATCAGACCTTCGAGTGGCACGGCGACTTCCGCCCCGCCTGCGAGCACAGCGCGGGCCGAAGCGCGCGGCGCATCCAACCTCTCGCCGATACTGATTGCGTTGGCGCGAGTCAATCGCGCGATCTGCTCCCGATTGGCCTCGAACACCTCTCGCAGATTCCCTTCGCCCGTGCCAACGACGACGCGCACGCGCATCCCCGGTTTGACGTTCAGCTCGGAGCGTATGTTTCGCACGCGCGAGATCAAGTCAATCACAACAGACATCTCGCTTTCGGGCCGCTCGTCAATCAGGCTTTCGTCAGGCTGCGGGTAAGACGTGAGCATGATGGTCGGCTCTGCGCCGCTGTAAGCAGAATGCAGGAGCTTCTCATCAACACCCGGCAGACGCAGCCACAACTCCTCCGTGATGTAGGGCATGAAAGGATGAAGCAGTCTGAGCGCCTGTTCGAGCACTGTCAGGAGACGACTCCGCGCCGCGTCGCGCTCCAGGGAGGCCGCCTCCGCGGCGACGTCCGCTTTCGTCAGCTCTATGTACCAGTCGCAGAAATCATCCCAGAAGAAGTGATAGAGCGTCTGCACTGCTTCGTGGAACTGATAACCGGCGAGCGCCCTGTCCACTTCGAGCGCAGTCCTGTTCAGCCTTGAGAGTATCCAGCGGTCATGCAGCGGGAGCGGCTCGCTCTCAAACGCCTCGGGCCGGACGCTCGCGCCATCGGAGTTCATCAGGCAGAAGCGCGCGGCGTTCCAGATTTTGTTGGCGAAGTTGCGATAGGATTCGACCTGATTGTCGTTCCAGCGCGTGTCCGTGCTCCCGATTGAGGCGAGCACCAGCCGGGTGGCGTCCACGCCGTACTTGTCGAACACGTCCAGCGGATCAATGCCATTCATTTTCGTCTTCGACATGCGCTGCCCGTGCTTGTCGAGCACAGTGCCCGTGACGAAGACATCATGGAACGGAGTGCGGCCCACGAACTTCATCCCCATCATCACCATCCGCGAGACCCAGAGAAAGATGATGTCGCGCGCCGTTATAAGCACGGAGGTCGGGTAGTAGGTCTTGAGGTCTTCCGTTTCATCCGGCCAGCCCAAAGTCGAGAAGGGCCAGAGCGCGGACGAGAACCAGGTGTCGAGCACGTCCTGGTCCTGCGCGAGATCGTCCGTGCCGGCCGCCGCGCGCGCTTCCTCTTCAGAACGCGCGACGAAGACACGGCCGTCTTTCGTGTACCAGGCAGGGATTTGATGCCCCCACCAGAGCTGGCGCGAGATAGTCCAGTCGCGTAGGTTTTCGAGCCAGTCCGTGTAAACTTTCCTGTAAGGCACTTCGGGCGTGAAGACTGGCTTATTCTCTTCCCGCATCAGACCGAGCGCCAGGTCGCGCAGTTCCGCCATGCGGCAGAACCACTGCGTCGAGATCAAAGGCTCAATAACAGTTTTGCACCGCTCGCATCTGGAGATGGAGAACTCGTAGTCAATGACCTTCTCAAGCAATCCCAGCTCTTCGAATCTTTGCACTACGAGGTCGCGCGCCTTGTAGCGGTCGAGGCCGGAGAAAGCGGCCCCGGCGTCCTCGGTCATACGCGCGTGCTGGTCTATGACGACGACCTGCGGCAGATTATGGCGCACGCCCATCTCGTAATCGTTCGGGTCGTGTGCGGGCGTCACCTTCACTGCGCCTGTCCCGAACTCCGCGTCAACGTACTCGTCCGCGATGAGCGGAATCTCACGGTCCGTGAGCGGCAGACGGATGGTCGCGCCGACCAGATCACTGTAACGACTATCTTCGGGGTTGACGGCGACGGCCGTGTCGCCCAACATCGTCTCAGGCCTGGTCGTCGCGACCGTCACACGCCGCTCTTCACCATTCGGGGTCTTGATCGGATACTGCAAGTAATAGAGCTTTCCGGCCTGCGGCGTCTTCTCGACTTCCAGGTCCGACAAAACGGTCTGATCGTTCGGGCACCAGTTGACTATCCGGTCGCCCCTGTAAATCAACCCCTCATCGTAAAGGCGTACGAAGACTTCGCGCACGGCGCGCGACAGCCCCTCGTCCATAGTGAAGCGCTCGCGCGACCAGTCAACACTTGCTCCCTCGCGCCGCATCTGGTTCAGAATCTGCCCGCCGGATTCGTGCTTCCACTTCCAGACCCTCTCTACGAACTTCTCTCTCCCCAGATCGTGGCGCGACAGCCCCTCTTTCTTCAGCTCGCGGTTGACCACCAGTTGCGTCGAGATCCCCGCGTGGTCCATGCCCGGCAGCCATAGCGTCCGGTAGCCGCACATGCGTTTGTGGCGCGAGAGCACATCCATCAGAGTGTGCTGCAAGGCGTGCCCCATGTGGAGCGAGCCCGTCACGTTGGGCGGCGGGATGACTATGGAATAGACCGGAGCTTTCGGGTCACGATTGATCTCCGGGGCGAAGCATCCCTGCTCCTCCCAGCGCGCGTAATGCTGCTGCTCGGCCTGTCTGGGATCGTATGTTTTCGGAATCTCCATAAACAGTGATCAGTAGTCAGTGGTCAGTGGTCAGTTTTTCGTTTTCGGCAATGAGTCATTGTAAAGCAATAGCCGCCAGTTTTCATATCAACGAAAGACTGGCGGCTATTTATCTGTTTTTAACTGACTACTGACTACTGATCACTCTTCTCTTCCAGCCGGCGTTTGATGAGAAGTTCCGCGAGCTGTGGGACGACTTCCCAGGCGATTTGCTCGACGACGCGTTCGGAGAGCTGCTCGACGGCGCGGCGTGCGATGGCGTCAATCACTTCAGGCGATAGCTGCTCAAGAGTAATCAGCCCTGCCTGCGGCGCAGCGCTTTCCGTCGTGCCTGTCTCGGCTGCGGGGGAAACGGCCGCCGTGGCGCTTTCAAACTGAAAGTCCTCAGGCAAACGCTCCGTCGGGGTGGACTGAGTATTAATGAAAGTCTCGTGCCAGCTTCGCGATTCCTGTTCCGCGGGAGGTGCCGCCTCGGCCGCTGCGCCTTCTTCTTCTGCCGCAGCGGTATCTTCGACCACCTGGCCCTCTATGAACTCTTGAGCCTGCGGCGCAGACGCAGCAGTCGCTTCGACGTTAAAAGGCCATGCCCCTTGAGCCGCATCAGACGCCGAGGCTGAAGGCGCGTCAACGTGCGACGGCTCAGCTTCCGCGACCGGTGGCGCGGCTTCCGTGGACGGCTGTGCGCTCGCGCTCGCGGTCTGCGGCACGTCGTCGAGCAGGTCAATCAGAAAATCGTCCGCTTCCGCCATCGCGGGCGTTGGCTCCAGGTCGCCCAGGTCCAGCAGCGCATCATCGGCTGAAGCGACGCCTGAAGGACGCGCGGCTGCTTGGGGCTGGACGGAGGCAGCGGGCGCGGAGTCCACTGCCTGCGCCGAAGCGTAAGCTCCGACCGACTCCGGCGCGCTCTCGGCCGGTTCGGTAATTCCGGCTTCGCGCAAGTCCGCGGCAGAATATTGCGCGGTCGCTTTGCTCTGAACACTTTGTTCCGCGCCGACGTAATCGCCGGCGGGCGAGGTTTCGATCATTTCGTCATCCATACTGAGATCGCTAAAAGAGATTTCGCGCGCCTGTCCTTCACGCGCCGTAGCTTCATGCGCGTCGGTCGGGAGGGGGGCCGTATCGGCCGTTGATCGTTCCAGAAAGTCCGTGTCCGGCCGATTCTCTTTTTCGACTTCGGGCGGCGGGGCCAGCTGGCGCGTCGGCTGTTCGCTTGATTCCGTGCTGCTGCCGCCTCCCGCCAGAAGATTGCGGACTTTGCCGATGAGCGTTCGTATTGATTGAAAAGGTTTCGTCAAATAATCGTCCGCGCCGACACGGCGGGCCTCCTCTTCGTCGAACGGCTCGAAGGAACCGACGAGAAGCATAACAGGGATGTGGCTCAAGCGCTCGGTTCGCTTGATATGCTCGCAGAGTTCGTAGCCGCCCATTCCGGGCATGAAGACATCCGCGAGCACTATGTCGGGCGTAAACTCTTCCAGCTTTTCCAGAGCTTGCTGGCCGTCGCTCGTCGTGACGACTTCCAGACCCTCGTCCGAGAAAGTCAGGTCAACCACCTTCTGGATTGTGACCGAATCGTCCGCGAGCAACAGTTTGCGTCCTGTTACCAAAACCAGACTCCTTCGTTTGAGGTGAGCGCTCGTCTGCGGGGACTACGTGGCATCAAGCGCGGACGGCGCGGGGCATGTGACGAGCAATTTCCGAAGTCTCTCGTTCGGAAGAGACCACTATCGAACGTAACATTCGGAAGGGTAAGCGTCAAGGGAAAATAGAAGGCAGAGTCCAGAAGCAAACATAGGTTATGGAGCCCAATTATTTTCGGGAGAGAGCCTATTCAAATAAGGCTCTTGATTCCAGCTCACTCTAACATCTCAGCGTCGCTCTGAAAGTTTCGGTATATTTAAGGTCTCAATCACGATTTGATTTGCCATTCTATCTCTCACTGCTTTTCTGTGATCAGTTCCGGGCCATTTTTGAAGAACAATGCCATTACGGTCTATCAGAATATGTGAAGGGACTACCATTGTAGGAAGCGCTTCAATCTGCGTTTCCGTCTGAGATAAAAAGGCAGGTACGCCGACGCCAAGTGAGTCTGCGTAGTTATAAAATTTTGACGGGTCCTTTGAGAATGTAAAAGAGACCAGATAATACTTAATCCCTGCGCCCGCCACGCGGTCGCGAATAGCGTACATCTCATCAGTCGCTATTCGACAGGCGCGGCACGCAGGGTCCACAACAGCCAGCATTATTGGAGATTCTTTAACTTCATCGGCAAGTGTCTCCCCATTTTTGCCTATAAGGCTTGACAAGTTGACTCGCTCTCCAAGCTTGGGCCCCGATGCGAGATTTCCTTCAGACCGATAAGGTTCCCAATTAAATCCGTCTAGCGTAGCAGGCTTCTTAATGACCGAGGTCATAACAAATGCTGAAATGAATACCAGCGCGCAGATAACGAGCAGCTTCAAGAGAGATTTTATATTATGAACTATCTCGGAGAGCATCTCGTTAACCTCCTGATTTGGGGGTCACTGTCTTCGGTTTCTTCGTGGAGCGGTGTTTTTCCAGTGAGGTCCGAAGAAGATTTAATCGCACAGCGGCACGTATGGTCGGCGCTTCGATGTTTGCGATAGATTGCCTGACCCCCAGGTAATCAATCTCAAAAAGTTGAACGGGCAGGCTGTATGACTTCAAGAGCAGTTCGTTGTCTAAAATCTTATTCCCGGCGTCTTCATTAACATTGCCGCCTTTAGGATCATAGTGCTTAACGCGATTTATCGCCGCGATAGTTTCACTGAGAACCAGCGGCGCATCTGCCGGAACAAATTTAACGTAGCGGTGAAGGAGGATTATGAGCCAATCAGCTCTGTTTTCTTCAGTAGCATTGGCTAAATCCTTTCGAGCCTGATAAAGAAACTCGATAATGCCATCTCGATTATCTTGTGCGGACAGAGCGTCTAAAACAAAGATCCGCACGAAGGCTCGTAAAGCCAGAGGAGTATTAGCAACAACTCTCGCCATTGATTGCCAATCACCGCGTTTCACATAAGCGGCTGCCGCCATTCCTGCGAAAGTTGCGCGCCAGCTTTCCCAGGTACCGTTCATCGCATTACGCCCCGAGTCGCTAATCTCTTCCAAGATGCTTATGGCCCGATCGTAATCCTTCTGCTCGAATGCCATGTAAGCAGCTTTTGCTAAGTATTCATCTTTTTTCGGCTCCGTCGTTTCCTGTGCTGCTTTCAGGAAATCCTCAATGGTCTTAAGCTGCGACTCGCGCATGGCTTCATTGACTTCCTGCTCCGATCCGGGAAGTGCGTTATCTTGGCAGCGGCGCACTTCAAACTGCACTAGGGCGGCCTGTTGCGGGAGTAAACGATTAAAATGGTCTAATAAATTGCTTGCCATCGTTGCAAGTTTGCAAGGCTCGACTTTTTCCTTTGCCTGCGCCGAGAGGCGTAATAGTCCCTCAGCTACTACAACTAATATTTTTGTCTTGAGTTCATCTGACGGCGCGGGGCCTCTGAAGGCAACCGATATCAGTGCATTGAGCAGATTTAAATCATATGCAGTTCGGGCTACTGCTAAAACCTCGGTAAATAAAGTATTAGCCAGATTGATGTCAATTCGGCGCATTCTCCAAAGCAAGGAGGCAAGTCGGTATGAGGGGCTAATGCGGAGTGAGGCGGAGCCTAGTTCCGCTGCCCGCTTCGGGTCTTCATTAAGTATAGCTAGTGCTGCATCAATCAAAGCAGTGGCGTCTTCTATTTTCCCTCCGTTCGTAGGATAGCTTGATTTCGGGATAAACAGGGAGGTGAGTTTGAGACTCAACTTTTCATCTCGCTTGGCAATAATTGCGAGCAGCGCACGCGCAGTTGTTAATCGTTGATTGCGCTCATGGTCTTCCTCTTGAATTGAAGTGGCCTCGACCCCGTTAATCGCCTTCCGCATCCATTCACGGGCACGTCCTTGATCAATATCCCACCAGATATCTCCAAGCCACCCAAAGAGAAGAGCGCGGTCAAAACGATCAAGTTTGGCCGTATCCCCCACGAGGTCGTCTGTCATAGCTTGCGCCTTCACGAGCCAGGGGTTCGGGAGCTTGGTCGGCTCTTGCGCCGACAGCGATAGATTACCCGTTGCTATCAGAATGCTCAGGCACAGGCTAGGTAAAGGCCACTTCATAACTAACACCTACGCTGCAGTCTCGCGCTTCCGCTACGCTACTGCCAGTCGAGCATTGATTCATCACACATAAGATTTGGAGGGCATGCGGCTGGAGAAGGAGTAGGGGTCGGTCCCGTGTATACATAGTCGCATATATATGGTCCATAAGTACCATCTATTCCTTTCATCAGCACACAGCCCCTGCTTGTGCATTTCGCGGAACCAACCTGAATCTCCGGATTTGGACACTGCCATGACTCGGCCTGAGTCGGATTTTCGTATTTGCCAGCTAAGATACCCAGCAATAGTGAGACCAATATTGCCAGATAAGAGATGCGTCGAGTTGTTTTCTTAGACATGCCATCTCCTTATCTATAAAGGGAAAGCCCGTATCCTCCATCATAGAATCATGCTTGTGATTGGATGATGAGTGATAAAAGACCGTGAGAGTGAGAACCCTAAGGATAATGGAACGAGCACATGCTAATACTTTTTTTGGAAATTTCAAGCATAATTTTACTTGAAATTTAGAGAAGCAGTGACGGCTCTCTCAAAGGCAAAATTCCATACTCTAAGTGCGCATCGAATTAAATATCTGTTCACTTCGGATTCTGACTTCGGGCTCCTGAATTTTGCCTGACCACGTCGTCATCCGTGTTCTCTTTGCCGTCCGGTCCGGCCGAGCGGAGCGTGTAGGCATCTCTGGTGCCTTCGTAGAGGTAAGGTTTGTTCCAGGGGTCAACGCGGATGATGCGCGAGAGGTAACGCGGGTTGAGCTGGTCTTCGAGGACGCCTTCGGTCTTCGCGACGACGTAAAAGCCGCGCTCGCGCCTGAAGGATTCGAGCGCCGTCGCCAAAGTCTCAAGCTCCGCCTGCGCGCGAGCTTTCTTCTCGCAGTTGACGGCTTCGACAAGAACCTCGATCTTCTCCCAGCGATTGTCGCCGGTCCTGATCTCGTCCACACGCCACTTGCCGTCGTCGCCCTTGACGAAGCGAAAGGCCGTCTCGACCTGAGCCAGAACGGTCGCGGACGAGCCGAGCGCGGAAATCTCTTTGACGCGTACAGCGTCCGAAGGCAGCTTGATTCCAGCCATGTTCGCGATCAGTTTACGCGCCTCTTTCGGAGAGAGGTCGCCCGCGGCCCGCCCGTAGGCGAGAGCTATCAGGAGACAGATGGCTGTTAGTCCGAAAGCTGAAAGCAGTCGTCGGAGTCGTCTGTTCATGGCTTCATCCTTTAGCGCAGGTCGAGTTTCTATGACCCGCCTTTGGCGATCAGCATGCGCAGCATGATCTGGAGCTGCGCGGTGGTGAAAGGTTTCGGGAGAAAGACGACGGCCCCGGCGGAGAAGCTGTCGGAGGAGAGCTTCGGGTTCTGCTCCGCCGTCATCATCATCACAGGAATCTTCATCAGCCGCTTCTCCGTCTTCATATAGCGGACAAGCTCCGGCCCCTGGATGTTCGGCATGACGACGTCGAAGATGCCCGCGACGAAATCCGCGTCCGCTTGCAAAATCTTGTAAGCCTCGCGACCATCGCGCGCGGGCACGACCGTGTAGCCCTCTTTTTCGACGATGGCAGTTACAAGGCGCAGGATGGCCGGGTCGTCGTCGGCCACGAGGATGCGGCGGGAGGGTTGAGGATTCTGGGTCTGCGGTTTCACGACTTCCTCTCTGTCTTAAGCCTCTACGGCTCTCGTTGATTCGTCTGCGCGGGACGATAACTCCGCGGCCAGGGTTATCGCGGCCAGCATACTCGAATGTTCGGCGAGCCCTTTGCCCGCGATGTCGAAGGCCGTGCCGTGATCTACGGACGTGCGGATGAACGGCAGGCCCAGTGTGACGTTGACCGCCTCGCCAAAGGAGAGACATTTGACGGGGATCATCGCCTGATCATGATAACACGCAACGACCGCGTCGAACTCACCACGTGAAGCGCGCAGGAAGATTGTGTCGGCTGAGTAGGGCCCACTCACGTCCATCCCGTCCCGGCCCTGACAGTCTTCGACGGCCGGGACGATCTCCGAAGCCTCCTCGACCCCGAAGAGTCCGCCCTCCGCCCCGTGCGGGTTCAGGGCGGCCACGGCGATGCGCGGCTTCTCAATCCCCCAGCGCTTCAGCTCGCGATGCGTGAGACTGACCGTGCGAACGATCCGGTCGCGCTCGACCAGTCGAATGGCTTCGGCCAGGGGGACGTGTGTCGAGATCAGCACGACTCTCAAGTTAGCCGCGACGAAAGCCATCGCGTACTCTTCCGTGCTGGTCAGCTGCGCTAAGAATTCCGTGTGGCCAGGGAAACTGTAGCCCCCCAGGAAGAGGGCGCGCTTGTTGATCGGCGCGGTCGCTATCGCGTCCACAGCCCCGGCGGCGCAGAGATGGACGGCGGCCTCGATGTAGCCCGCGGCGGCCTTGCCGGCCGTCCCCGACTCGATCCCCGGCTCGATATATCCGCCGATGTTGTCCAGGTGAAAGATGACCGGCTCGCTGATCCGTTCGGGGAAGCGCTCGTCGTAGCGCACGATGTCGTAGCCGCATTGCAGGTCGAGCGTGCGCGCCGTATGAGCCAGGAGTTGCGCGTCGCCGATGATGACGGGCACGCAGGCGCGCCGGACCTCTTCTTCGGCGACGGCCTTGAGGACGACCTCCGGGCCGATACCGGCCGGGTCGCCCATCGTGATGCCGATGCGCGGCAACCTGGACCTCTGTCGCGGCGCGGCGGCGTGGGATGAATTATGCAACGTCTCCGTCATAGCCGGACGCGACGTGTGAGGAGGAACTGAGCCGTTAGTTCGGACCATTTCGCCTGCGCGTGAATCCGAACGCGCATCAAGCGCTCATTGGGCCTCACGCTCGTCGGCCTTGTACATGTACTTGATGTTGTGTTTCAGCAAGAGCAGGTTCGGCGCGGACTTGCGGTTGACTTTCAGCGCACCCCTATCGTACCACTCGATAGTCCCCTCGACCTCTTCACCATCCAATAAGACGATGACCATTAGCGTATGCGCGTCAATCTGCTTTTTGTAGTAGAAGATTTCCGCGTTGGTTTCCGACGGGGGCGGGATGCGCTTGCGCACCTGAACGGCAGGCGCGGAAGCCTGCGCCGGGCGCTGCTGAGCGCCGCCGCCGCTGCCGCCATCGCTCTGGCGCGCCGCGCCGCCGTTGTTGACGCGCTCCTTCTGCTGCGGCAGCTCACGACCCTTATTTTTTATCTCCGCCAACGTCGTTCGTATGAGTTTGCGATTCACTGTGGCTTTCTAACCTCCAACATTCTTAGAGAGGATGACGCATGACCCGCCGCGCCACGCACCTGCCGTAACACGTTCAGGGTGCATCTGGACTGGCGCGACTAATCAATTACAACTCTCGCAGGCTGCGGCCCCACTCGAGGAGAGATGTAAATTTACCCGAAGAGAATTTCCTTTAAGGAATTGCTCGACATGCTACACGACGAGAGTCCAAAGTTCAAGGCTCAAAAGAAGGCAGAAAGCAGAAGGCAGTTAGCGACGTTCTCGCTGCCTTCTGCTTTCTGCCTTCTGCTTTCTGCTTTTTAATCCGCTTTCTTGCGAATGAATGTCGGCACGTCCAGATCATCCGTGCGGCCCGGATTGACGGTCGGACGCTGGAGATCGTCGCCGGGCGTGCGCGTGTAGCGCGGAGGAGTGTTTGCCATTGCGGCACCGGCTGCCGCAGAGCCCGTGTCTGCTATCTCCTTGTCAAAGCCCGTGGCGATGACTGTGATCTTCATCTCGTCGCGCATCGTCTCGTCAATGACCGCGCCGAAGATGATGTTGGCGTCGTCGTCCGCAGACTCCCTGATGATCGAAGAGGCTTCGTTGACTTCGTAGAGCGTCAAATCGGGTCCGCCCGTGATGTTGATGAGGACACCCTTCGCGCCCTCAATGGTCGCTTCTTCGAGGAGCGGGGAAGAAATAGCCTGCTGCGTCGCCTCCATCGCGCGGTGCTCGCCGCTTGCACGGCCAGCGCCCATCAAAGCCAAACCCATCCCGGCCATGATCGCCTTGACGTCCGCGAAATCCAGGTTGATGAGTCCGGGCACGGTGATCAAATCCGAGATGCCCTGCACGGCCTGGCGCAGGACGTCGTCCGCGACCTTGAAAGAGTCCGCGAGCGAGACGCCACGCTCCACTGTATGCAGCAACCTCTCATTCGGAATTGTGATCACGGTGTCAACGCATTCGCGAAGCTCCCTCAATCCCTGGTCTGCCTGCTGCATTCGGCGACGACCCTCGAAATGGAAAGGCTTCGTCACCACGGCGACCGTCAGCGCGTTTAATTCGGTCGCGAGGCTGGCGATAATCGGGGCCGCGCCCGTGCCCGTGCCGCCTCCCAGTCCGGTAGTGACGAAAACCATGTCCGCGCCTTCGAGCACTTCGATGATCTTCTCTGTGTCTTCGAGCGCGGCATTGCGCCCGATGTTGGGGTCTGCGCCAGCGCCCAGGCCTTTGGTCAGCTTGCCGCCGAGCTGAATCTTGATCGGCGCGCGCGAGCGCTTCAAAGCTTGCAGGTCTGTATTGGCGACGAGGATCTCTATGCCCTCGATGCCAGCCTCGATCATACGGTTAACGGCGTTGCCGCCGCCGCCGCCGACGCCGATTACTTTGATCCGCGCGCCGGTGATTGGTGGGTCGTCATCTATGAAAATATTAATGCCGTTGCCCGGTTGACGGCCATCCGGTGTCATCATTTGCATTCCTCTCTCTCGGCAGCCCTGGTGAGGCCCCGAAGCACGTATTACTGTTATATTGGGCTGTGCGCGCCGGGGGCAACTAAATATTGCGGACTACATCTTGTGCCGGCTGGCGCGGCAGCATACAACAACTTGTCAGAAAATGCCACTAAAACGATCACGAAACTTTGAGACAAAATGTGTCAGTCGCCCGGCGGAGCCGCGCTTGCCCGCGCCCGCGCGTGCGTCGGCGCTTTGCGCGCGCTGCGTCACCAGAGACAAACCGGCGGCGGCGGCCCAGATGGGACTTTGAATATCCTCTATAAGTCCCCCAAAACGATCTCTTTCCGGGTATCCAAGGCGCACCGGGGCGTCGAAAACCTGCTCTGCAATTTCGCACATTCCGCTCAAGAGAGCGCCGCCGCCCGTGAGCACGACCCCGCTCGATAATTGGCGCTCCCAGCCGGACTCCCTGATTTCATCCGCGACCTGCATCAGGACCTCTTCGGCGCGCGGCTGCAAAATGTCGCAGAGAATCTGCCTTGAGAGCTGGCGCGGCGCCCGCCCGCCGACAGACGGGACCTCGACCAATTCGCCGCGCTCCATCTCATTCAACGAAGAGCTGTAGGCGCTGCCGACCGTGCGCTTGATCTTCTCCGCTTCGGGAATCGGCGTGCGCAGACCGAAGGCTATGTCGTTGGTGAAGTGCGAGCCGCCGAGCGCGAAGACCGCCGTGTGCTGCACCGCGCCGCGCTGGTAGATGACCAGGCCGGTCGTTTCCGCCCCGACGTCAACCAGCGCCGCGCCGAACTCTTTATCATCTTCGGTCAGAGACGCCTCGGCGGCGGCCAACTGCTCCAGCACCATGTCTGCAACGACCAGGCCCGAGCGATTGACCGCATTAATGGCGTTCTGCCGCGCCGTCACAGGACTCGTCACGATATGAACTTTGACGGCGAGCCGCGCGCCGATCATTCCGACGGGGTCGTTGATGCCGTCCTGATCGTCAACGATGAACTCCTGTGGCAGGCGGTCAACAATCTCGCGCCCCGCTGGAAGCTGGATCGCGCAGGCCGAATCAATCGCGCGGCGCACGTCGTCGGGAGTGATCTCGCGGTCCCGTCCCGAAACGGCGACGATGGCCTGACCGTTAAAGCCCATGATGTGAGAGCCAGCGAGGTTGATCGTGACTTCCTCCGCGTCCAGCCCGCTCATCCGCTCGGCATCTTCGACGGCGCGTTTGATCGCTTCGACTGCGGCGTCCGGATTGACGATGACGCCTTTACGCAGGCCGCGCGCTTCCGCCTCGCCGATGCCGACGACGTCCAACAGCCCGCCGTCGCCCGGCTCGCCGACGATACAAGTCACCTTGCTCGTGCCGATGTCGAGGCCGACCGTGTGTGATGTGCGCTTAGCCATAAACTTTAAACCAATTATGAATTTTGAGTTTTGAATTTTGAATTATCGTCGTTAATTCAGAACTCAAAATTCAAAACTCATAATTCCTTTTACCCTACTCGACGGGGACGGCTCTCCGTCTTCGCCTCACGCGAAGCTTTATCTCTCTTGTCCTTCTCTTTCTTGTCCTGGTCCTGCTTCCGCCCTCGCTCCTCTTCCCGGCGCGCGACTTTCTCTTTCGCCTTTCGATTCTCGGCCGGCGGCTTCGTCGTCGCCCCGCGCGGGGTCACTTTCGCGCTCTCCACCTCTGGGCCGTCCGCAGCGCTCACCGCGCCGCTGAAGTTCGGAGCGTCCGGGCTGACGCCGATGGTGACATGGTTGCCCTTCTCTATCCCCTGCGCGACGTTGAGATGAAGGATGAAGGGTCCGATGGGCGTGTTGCGCTGTCGGTCCAACTCCTCCAGGGCGTATTTGAGCCGGTTGCCGAAATCCTCGCGGCCGAGCTGTATCTCTATTTGAGAATCCACGCCCGTCAACTGCACGCGTACGTCACGCAGGTCGTTTAAGTTGACTTCGCTGACGCGGCCGTTGATCCCTCGGGCTTCCCAGTCGCGCGTCATTCCCAGAAACTTCTCGACCCGCTCGCGGTTCTCCACGCGCGCAGCCTCGCTCCCGCTCTCATCCCACCCGCGGATGGAGATTCGGTCGGTCGGCGGCGTCTCGCCGAGACTGACCGCCTCATCATCCACCCAGACGAATTTCCCGGCAGCAGTTCGGACCACAGCGCGCGGCTCACGTTCCGTCACGCGGACGCGCAGGCCGTCCGGCAACACGCGCGAGACGACTGCGTCTCTGACCCACGCGACGCCCTTCAACTCGCGACTGATCGCGTCGAGGTCTGCGCGCCAGACGCCCGTCTTCGCAACATTGCGACGCACAATCGCCCTGATTTCGTCGGCGGAAGCGCGCGAAGCGCCGCTCACGTCAACCGTGCGCGCCTGAAAGAAAGAGGCGGAGGCCGCCGCGCGATAGCCCGCGAAAAGCAGTACGCCGAGGACCAGCGCCGCCGTGATCTTCCCGGCGAGCGGCAGATAAGGGACCATTCGGCCCAGGCCGTTGCTTTTGGCTCGCGCGCCCTGCCCTGCGCGCTCGCGCCGCGTGGGCCGCTGCACAATCTCGCCCGAGCGCCCCTTGCCTCCGGCGGCTGCGCTTCGACCTGCCCTGGGCGTGATGACCTGATCCTTCAACGCTTCTCTTCCTTTGGAGTCTGGAGTCTGGAGTCTGGAGTCTGGAGTCCGCTTGATTCTTCGGACTCTTTGGACGATTCAGACTCTTCAGATGTCTTTGACTCCGGACTCTCGGCTCCGGACTCCGGACTCTCTTTCGGTGCTTCGGCGCGCCAGAGTTCGACCTCGTACTCCAGCTCGATTCCCTTCTCGCGCCTGATGCGCTCCCTGATCTCTTCGGCCAACGCGAGGGCATCGGCGGCCTTCGCGTCCTCGCCCTCCGTGACGATGAAGTTGGCGTGGATGGGCGAGACGAGAGCGCCGCCGCGCCTTTCGCCCTTCATCCCCATCTCGTCAATCATCTTGCCCGTCCCCACACTGCTCCCCGGCGGATTCTTGAAGAAGCACCCGGCCGAGCGCGCGCCGTGCGGTTGCGTTGCCAGTCGCTTGTTTTTCGCTTCCAGCATCCGGGCGCCGATTTTTTCCGGGTCGTCCGGGCGCAAATGCAGGGTCGCGCCCAGCAGCAGCTCGCCCTCGCGGAAAGAGGTGTGCCGGTAATCCCATTTGACTTCGCTGCCGGGGACTTCAACCACGCGCCCCTCGCGGGCGACGCGCACAGACTCCGTGACGTTCCCTATCTCGTGGCCGTAAGCGCCCGCATTCATCCAGAGCGCGCCGCCGACCGTGCCAGGGATGCCGCCCAGTCCCTCTATGCCAGCCAACCCGCGCCGCCCCGCATCAATGCAGAGCCGCGGGAGGCTGTAGCCAGCGCTCACACTCACGCGCTCGCCATCGAAATGTGCTTCGCCTTTCAACTCCTTCAAGCTCACGACGACGTAATGATGGGCGGCGTCGTCCGCGAGCACGTTGCTGCCTGAGCCCAGGGCGCGCCAGGCGATGCCCGCCCGGTCGAGTTCGTAAACGACCGCCGCGGCCTGTTCTTCCGTCACGGGCGAGATGACCCAATCAATCGCGCCGCCCACGCGCAGTGAAGTTAGTTCAGCAAAGCGGCGGCCACGTTCGGCGCGCGCGCCGAGGCGCGCCGCGATCTCTTCAATCGCGCCGTCACGTTCCTGAAGGCTCAACTCTTTTTTCGCCTCGTCAACTATCATTAGACCTCGTGCGCCGTCAGCTAATGTTTGTTTCAAACTAAAGCTAGTTTGGATTCTCAAAATCTAGCTCGCCTCCGCCCCGTTGCCGCGCTCGCGCAATAGGCCGAGCACTTGCTCGCCGGCGCGATAAACCGTGCCCGCGCCGAGCGTGATGAACATGTCGCCTGCGCGCAGATGAGCGCGCAGGATTTCGGGAGCGCCTTCCAGCGCGCCGATATACTCGGCATTCTTGTGGCCATAGCGCTTGATCGCCTCGGTCAAAACTTCGGACGTAATGCCTTCAATCGGGTCTTCGCTCGCCGCGTAGATGTCTGTCACGAAGAGCACATCGGCGTTATTGAAAGAGCGTGCGAACTCTTCCATCTGGTCCTTCGTGCGCGTGTAGCGATGCGGCTGGAAGAGAACGACGATGCGGCGGCCCGCCGAACCGATTTTCGCTGCCGCGAGCGTCGCCTTGATCTCTGTCGGATGGTGACCGTAGTCGTCCACGACGAGCACGCCCGCCTCCTCGCCCTTGAACTGAAAGCGGCGCTCCGCATTCGTAAACTCTCCCAGCGCCTTCGCAATCTGCTCGAACGGGACTTTCAATTCGAAGCCGACCGCAATCGCCGCCAGCGCGTTGTAAACGTTGTGCAGCCCGGGCGCTCTCAAATGAACATCGCCGACCACCTCGCTTCCCCGCCACACGGTGAAGCTCGATCCGTAGCCTTCATCAAAGTGGATGCCGTGCGCCGAGACGTCAGCCTGCGCGCTCAGCCCGTAAGTGATGCGGCGGCGCTTGACGTGCGGAATCACGGCCTGCACATGCGGGTCGTCCAGGCAGAGGACGGCCGCGCCGTAGAACGGGACCTGGTTGACGAACTTCGAGAAGCACTCGCGCACGTCGTCCATGTCGTTGTAGTAGTCCATGTGCTCTCGATCAATGTTCGTCACAATCGCAATGGTCGGGGTCAGCATCAAGAAGGAGCGGTCGCTTTCATCCGCCTCGACGACCATCAGGTCGCTCTTGCCGATGCGCGCGTTTGAGCCGAAAGCCTTGACCACGCCCCCGACCACTACAGTCGGGTCGAGTTCCGCGTGGCCCAGCACGGTTGCGACCATCGAAGTGGTCGTCGTTTTCCCGTGCGAGCCGGCGACGGCGACCGAATGTGGCTTGAGCCGCATCAACTCCGCGAGCATCTCTGCGCGCGGGATGACAGGGATCGAGCGCCGCCTGGCTTCCAAGACCTCCGGGTTGTCCTCGCGCACGGCCGTCGAGCGGACCACCACGTCCGCCTCGCCGACGTTCTCGGCCCTGTGCCCTTCCGTAAACGTCACCCCCAGCGCCTCAAGACGCCGCGTCACCTCAGAACTCTTCAGGTCCGAGCCCGAGACTGTGAACTCGGAATTAATCAGCACCTCCGCGATTCCGGACATGCCGATGCCGCCGATGCCGACGAAATGAATATGTTGAATGCGACGGAACATATTAAAGGCAGTGACAAGGGACAGGTGACAGGTAACAAGTTAAATGCTTGTTCTTGCTCGTCACTTGTCACTCTTAACTCATCACTGTTTTATCAGCTTCTCCATTAAATCCACCGTGGCCGCCGCGGCGTCGCCGCGCGCGAGCTTGCGGCTCTGTTCTTCCATACGCGTAATCTCGTCGGGCGCTTTGACCAGTCCGACGATTTCAGCAGCGAGCCGCTCGCCCGTTAACTCATCCTGCAAGATCATGCGCGCCGCGCCCGCCTTCTGCATGGCTTCCGCGTTGCGTCGCTGCTCCATCTGCCCGGGCAGGGGAATCATGATCGCGATTCTGCCCGCCGCCATCAATTCTGCGCTGGTCGTCGCGCCCGCACGGCTGATGACCAGGTCCGCTAAAGCGAAAGCACTCGTCATCTCATCAATGTAGCGGAGCACCTCCGCACGGTCTTCCCAGCTCGCCTTCCTGTAACCTTCGCTCACTTTCTCGAAGTCCAACTCCCCCGTCTGGTGCGTGATGAAGAGCACGCTCTTTTGCTCTTCCAGATGCGGCAGCGCGGCGATCATCGCTTCGTTAATCGCGCGCGCTCCGAGCGAGCCGCCGAAAAGTAGAATGGCAAAGCGAGAAGCATCCCGTACTTTAGGCGGAATATCAAAGAACTCGCGGCGCACAGGATTTCCCGTGACGACCGCTTTGCCGCGAAAGTATGGAAGCGCGGCCTCGAACGAAACAGCCACCTTGTCAACAAAGCGCGTCAGTCGGCGATTCGTAAAGCCTGGCACCGCGTTAGACTCCATGATGAGCGTCGGGAATCTCATCATCGCCGCCGTCAAAAGCACCGGCCCGGAAACGTATCCGCCCGCGCCGACGACGACGTCAGGCTTGAATTCCTTGATAATGCGCCGCGCCGCGAAAAGACCCTTCGGCAAAATGAAGAGACTTTTGAGCCGCGCCCAAAGGCTGACATTCACCAGGCCCGCGCTTTCAATGAGCGATAACTCAAACCCTGCCTGCGGCACCAGCTTCGTTTCAATCTTGCCAACGGTCCCGACAAACCTTACTTCCGACGAAGGGTTGCGCCTCATCACCTCCTTCGCCACGGCGATGCCCGGATAAATGTGCCCGCCCGTTCCCCCGGCGGCGATTAGAACACGCATCGCTTTCATCCGCGCCGCGGCGTGACCGCGACGGGGGAACGCGGCGATAAAGAGGGCGTGGCGGCGACGCCTCGCGTGTTCTCCGTCTCCACACTCAACACCTCCTCCAGCCCCCTCGCGCCGGCCTGGCTCATGGAATGCTGCGAGATGTTCAGGAGGATGCCGACAGCCATCAACGTCGGGACCAGCGATGAGCCGCCGTACGAGATGAACGGCAGCGGGATACCTTTCGTCGGCAGGAGCGACAGCACGACGCTGATGTTAAAGAGCGCCTGAACGACGATCCCCGTGACGATGCCCAAACCGAGCAGCATCCCGAACCTGTCCGGCGCCCGGAGCGAGGCGCGAATTCCGCGCCATAAGAGAATTCCGAACACAGCCACCACGGCCAGCGCGCCGAACAGCCCCAACTCTTCACCGACCACAGCAAAGATGAAGTCCGAATGAGCGAACGGCAGAAAGAACATCTTCTGCTTGCCCTGCGCGAACCCGAGTCCGCCCGTTCCACCGGAACCGACGGCGATCAAAGACTGCACGACCTGAAAACCCTTGTCCTGCGGATCGGCCCAGGGATTTGTGAAAGTCACCAGACGCTGTAAGCGCCAGGGCACAAAGAGCATCATGTAGGCGCCCACAGCCAGGCCCGGAGCGGCGGCCAGCGCCAGATGCAGAAGGCGCGCGCCCGCCGTGTAGTAGACGACGACGCAAATGACCGCGAGCATCAGGGCCGTCCCCAAATCCGGCTCTTTCAAAATGAGCGCGGCCATCAGGCCCGTGACGGCCATGCACGGGATAAAAGTTCTACGGAACGAGCCTTCTTCGCCCGCGCGTTTTTCCAGAAAGTAGGCCAGGAAGATAGCCAGCGTCAGTTTCGATAACTCCGAAGGCTGAATGGAGAGCCCCTTGAGCTTGATCCAGCGGTGCGCGCCGTTGCTCGCCGAAAAAGCGAAGACGGCGATGAGCAGAATCACTGTCAACGCGAGCAGCCCGTAGACGATTCGCTTGTCGCGCAGTCTCTGATAATCGAACTGCATCATCAGCAACATCGCGGCAAAGCCCACAGCCGTCCAGATGGCCTGCTTGATGACGTAGTAATACTGGTTGCCGTTCTCCTCATGCGCCATCATGGCCGACGCGCTATAGACCATGACGATGCCGAACAGCGCCAGCCCAGCCGTCGCTGCGAACAACCATTTATCTGCCTGTAACTTTCTTGCCATTTTAACTTCGGGGGTCGGGGGTCGGGGGTTGGGGGTCGGTTTTTTCATCCAGCCCCCGGCCCCTGTTCCCTGTCCCCTGTATTCCCTTCACTTCTTCCTTAAAGACCTGCCCTCTGTGCTCGAAACTCTTGAACATGTCAAAGCTGGCGCAGGCTGGCGCGAGCAGGACGGTGTCGCCCTGTGCGGCGGCCTCAAATGCGCGCCGCACGGCATCACGCATGTCCGCGGCTCTCTTCATCGGGGCCGTCTCTTTCAACTCCCGTTCAATCGTGTCGGCGTCCTCGCCGATTAAAACCAACTCGCGCACGCGCGCGCCAATCAGCGGCGCGAGCGGCGCATACGGGGCTTTTTTCCCGAGCCCGCCGAGGATTAAAACCACCTTGCCCTTCTCTTCCGCGAACGCTTCGAGGGCTTTGAGGGTCGCGTCCACGCTCGTCGCCTTCGAATCGTTGTAAAACTTCACGCCGCCAATCTCCGCCACGAATTCGAGACGATGCTCGACGGGCTTAAAGTTCCTGATGGTCTCGCGCATCGAATCGGGCGAGGCCCCGCAGGCCAGCCCGGCGGCCATGGCCGCCAGCACGTTCTCGACATTGTGCAGCCCGCGCAGTTGCATCTCGTCCCTCGTTAAAAGCAGGCGCTCGCCTTCGCTCGTGCGCGAAACAATCTCGCGCCCGTTCCTCAGGAAAAGTCCTTCATCCAGTTCGCGCCGCACGCTGAATTGCACGACGTGCGCTCTCAACCCTCGCGCCCAGGACGAGACGATTTCGTCATCGGCGTTGAGAATCGCGACATCCCCCGGCGCCTGGTTGCGAAAGATGCGATGCTTGGCGGCGGCGTAGTCCATCAGCGTGTCGTAGCGGTCCATGTGATTCGGCGTCACGTTCAGACAGAGCGCCACTGTCGGGTGAAAATCCACAATCGTCTCAAGCTGAAAACTCGAAACTTCGACGACGGTCCACCCGTCGTCTCTGGAAGTCTCGACCATAGAGATGAGCGGCGTGCCGATGTTGCCCCCGACCTGCGTCGCGAGTCCCGCATCTTTCAAAATCTCGCCGATCAAAGTCGTCGTGGTCGTCTTACCGTTGCTCCCCGTGATCGCCACGATGCGACCGCGCAAGAACCTCGATGCGAGCTCTATCTCCCCGATGACTTCAGCGCCCGCGCGGTCCGCGTATCTCGCCGGAATGATCTTGCTCGGCACGCCCGGACTCATCACGACGAGTTCCACCTGGTCTAGTAACCACATCGGAACATCGCCGGGCATCAGGCCGACGCCTTCGCTTTTCAAAGCCTGCGCTTCCGGCGACCATTCTTCAACCGGCTTGCGGTCGTTGAGCGCGACGACTGCCCCGCGCCGTGCCAGGAAGCGCGCGCTCGCGATGCCGCTCCGCGCCGCACCGATAATCAAAACTTTCTTACCCGCAACTTCCAATCTGTTATTCACCACAGAGACACAGAGCAGTTCATAGAGATTTCATCAGCCTTCTTCATTCTTTCTCAACTCCGTGCCTCTCCGGTCTCTGTGGTTAATCATTTCCTCTAACGCAGCTTCAGCGTCGAAAGGCTCAAGAGCGCGAACAGAATTGCGAGAATCAGGAATCTGAAGACGACCTTTGATTCGCGCCAGCCCCCCATCTCGAAGTGATGATGCAAGGGCGACATCTTGAAGACGCGGCGGCCCGTCATCTTGAAGGACGCGACCTGAATCATCACGGACAGAATCTCTATGACGAACACGCCGCCGACCATCAGGAGCATGAACTCCTGCTTGGTCAGCACGGCTATCGTCCCGATTGCGCCGCCGATGGCGAGACTCCCGACGTCGCCCATGAAAACTTCCGCGGGCGGCGCGTTGTACCAGAGAAAACCCAGACTCGCCCCGGCCATCGCCCCGCAGAATACAGTTAATTCCGCGGCCTCCGGCCTGTGCACCAACCCCAGGTAGCCCGCGAAGCGAAAATCGCTAGTGATGTATGTGAAGGCCGTGAGCGCCGCCATTGCGACGAAAGTAACGCTGATCGCCAGCCCGTCCAGTCCGTCCGTCAGATTGACGGCGTTCGATGAGCCGAGCAGGACTATCAGAATGAAGACCAGGTAAAGATATGGACCGATGTAGCTGACGCTGGTCAGCGGATTCTGGTCGGCCGTCACCTTGAAGAACGGGATGTTGACGTTCCAGGAATACCTGGCGCTCTTCACAATCTCAGCCGGATAAGCTTCCTCCAGCAGCAGGCGGTTAAGACGGATGCGATTATCGCCCTGCGGATTGAGCTCTATAAATTTCTTCGTCTCGTCGGACAATTTGACCTGCTCGAAACGTTTCGCTTCATAAAGTGAAGGACCGGTCAACAACCCGTTAAGCTCGTCAATCAACCTCCTCTCATCCGCTTCGGACATGCGGCTGGTCGGCTCCTGAGACTCCAGCATCTTCTGCGTCTCGGGCGACAACTGCGTCATCAGGTACTGAGAGAGAGGATTGCGTTCTTCCCGCAGTTTGACGGCGAGCCCCGAAGGGTCTCTCAACTCGCGCATCATCTGCGGTCCGCCGACGGAGACGGAAGTAAAATAGAGCACGACCCAGACGCAGATCGCGATCAGGAACTGCCCGACGAGCTTCTGCTTGCCCGTCAACCCGAGGCTGCGCCGCAGGGCCATCTTGCGGTAGTCGTCCAGAAAACCGATGGTGCCAAAGAACAGCATGGCGAGCATCACTATCCAGACATACAGGCTCGACAGCTTTGCCCACAGCAGCGTCGAGATCAGGACCGAAGCGATAATCAGCACCCCGCCCATGGTCGGCGTGCCGCGCTTCGCCATGTGAGCCTGCGGACCTTCCTCACGAATCTGCTGGCCGATGTCCCAGTTCTTCAGCAGTTGAATGACGCGCTTGCCGAAGACGAGTGAGATGAGCAGCGCCGTGACGGAGGCGTAGGCGGTGCGGAACGTGACGTACTGAAAAACGTTCAGCGCCTTGACGAGATACGACCCGCCGCCCTCGTAGCGGTTATAAAGCCACTCGTAAAAGATCCAATGAATCATCTCTTACTGAATTATGAATTTTGAGTTTTGAATTTTGAATTAAGGAAACCGGCTCTGCCTTCAATTCAAAATTCAAAACTCAAAATTCATAATTACCATCATCCTCTTTCGTCCGCGCCGAGCGCCGGGAAATGTTCTCGCAAGCTGCCCACGACCTTGTCCGTCTGCACGCCGCGCGAGCCTTTGACCAGGATTAAATCTCCTTCGTGCACTTCCCCCATTATTGCCGCGGCGGCCTGCTCCGAAGTCTCAAAAAAGCGCGCCGCCTCTTGACTCATTCCGGCCTGGCGCGCCCCTTCGACGATCTCGCGCCCGAGCCCGCGCACGCCCCACAGGATGTCAACGCCTGAGCGCGCTATCTCCGCGCCGGCCTCGCGGTGCATTCGAGCCTCTTCACTCCCGAGTTCAAGCATCTCGCCCGCGATGACGATGCGCCTCGTCGCCCGCGCACCGCTTTCGGCAATCGTGCGGACGATGCTCAGCAGCGAGCGCGGGTTCGAGTTATAGGAATCATCAACGACCGTAAACCCTGCGGCGAAGTCAATCACTTCGCCGCGCATCTTTGCTGGGGTGACAGTTTTGAGCGCGGACGCAATCTCTTCTGGCTCTATCCGGTAACAGGTGGCGACCGCGGCAGCGGCCAGAGCGTTCATCAGATTGTGTAGGCCCGGCATAGGTAACTCCGCTTCCGTCTCGCCAAGCGGCGTCCGCAGGCGAAAACGGCTGCGTCCGAAGCGACTCGTGTCAATGTCCAAAGCCATCACGTCCGCCGCGTTCTCGACCCCGAATGTTAAGACAGGTCCGCTGTGTTTCGAGCGCATCGCGATCACAAAGGGATCGTCAGCGTTGAGCACGGCCGTCCCTTCGGGCTTCATCCCTTCGATTAATTCGGCCTTCGCCGCCGCGATATTTTCAATCGTGCCCAGGTGCTCCAGGTGAACTGGCGCGACCAGCAGCTCGACGCCGACGTCTGGCGGCGTGATCTTGCACAACCGCTCAATCTCGTGCGTCGGCGACGACATGCCCATCTCAAGGACTGCCAGGTCGAACTCTTCCGGGGAGCGCCCTTCGGAGACCATTTGCAGGACCGCGAGCGGAAGTCCGAGCCCGTTGTTGTAGTTTCGCTCGCTCTTGAGAACACTGCGGCCCGAAGCGCGAAGCAGGTGCGCCGTCAACTCCTTGGCCGTAGTCTTCCCGGCGCTGCCGGTGATTCCGACGACGGGCCGCGCCCACGCCTGATAGACCCTGCGCGCGAGCTGTTGCAGCGCGGCGATGGCGTCTTCGACGAAGAGCAGCCGGTCCTTAAAAGCTTGCAGCTCGGCGGCGTCGCGCACGCGGTCAGCGCGTGCCACTGCGGCTATCGCGCCGCTCGCGAAGGCTTGCGGGATGAAACGGTGCGCGTCCGCGAAAGTGCCGTTAAAACCGGCGCGCGCGTAGTCTTCTTGCGACAGCGCGAAGAAGAGTTCGCCCGCGCCGGTGGTCCGCGAGTCAATCGAGAATCCAACTATTTCTTTGTCAAACAGCTCTGCACCAAACGCCGAAGCGTCAGCGCCCATCAAATCCGCCGCCCGTCGTATCTTCACGCCGCTCGAACCTCTTTAACGCACAAGATTTTTATCATCTTGCGCGCAGCCTCGCGCGGCGGTCAACCTCGGGCGTGAAACGGCGGGATGTTGGCGCGTGTCGCGCCCCCGCCTCTTCAAAAACAGTTTCGGAATCGGCGAACTCCATGCGGCCGGGCGCCAGGCCCAGAAGCTCGTTGGCCGCAAGGACCGCCTCGTCATTGGCAAGCCGGAACTCTCTCTGGGCCGCGCGCGCCTGGCGCAGCCGCTTCCGGCAAGCCATGATTCTTCTCTCTCTAGTCCCGGTGTGCTCACTGCATTTACTCTGCCGAATAGTCATAATTAAGGATGAACGATGAAGGGGGAAGGGTGAAAAGAAATTATGAGTTATGAATGTTGAATTTTGAATTAAAGGCAGTAATTCAAAATTCAAAACTCAAAATTCATAATTATTTTCATCCGGTTCTTCATCCTTTCTCATTCGCTTCGCCCGAAATCAATGCGAACGATCCGCCCGGTCCCGACCTCCGCGCCCGGCTGCGGATTTTGTCTCAAAGCGCGTCCCTCGCCCTGTGCTTCCAATTGCAGACCGAGCTGCGAGCAGACGCGCGCGGCGTCGCGCACGCTCTGCCCGCGCAGGTCCGGCATCAAGACGGCGCTTTTTGTGGCCGCCGTGTAAACAATCTGACTCTTCCTCTCGTCACCGCGCGCCACCTGTGGCAAGGTCGCCTCGCGCTCTTTTCTGGCTCGTTGCTGCTCCGCACGCAGGCGCGCCAGGAATTCAGGGTTGAGCAAGGACTGCGCCAGGAGTCCGGGCGCGGGCGTTGATTTCAGCTCGCCGTCGGGCGTCACGTTAAGACCCGGCAGAATCTGCTCTGCGATCTCATTGAAGACAGGCGCGGCAATTTCACCACCGTGATAAGAACCCATCGGCTCGTCAATCACGACGATGATGACGACCGCTGGGTTGTCAACCGGCGCGAAGCCGACGAAGGAGCCTATGAACTTCGTCTTCGAGTAGGCCCGCGTCTTCGGATCAATCTTCTGCGCCGTGCCAGTCTTGCCTGCGACCGTGTAGCCATCGAGCTGTGCTCTCTTGGCCGTGCCGTTTAAAGTCACCTCTTCGAGCATGCGGCGCAAGGCTCTGGCCGTCTCTGTGCTCACGACCCTGCGCTGCTCAGGCTGCGCCGCGTAAACGACAGAGCCGTCAGCCGCCCGGACCTCACGCACCAGATGCGGCGCGATGCGGATGCCGTCGTTGGCGAGCGTGCCGAACGCCGCCGCCATCTGCAAAGGAGTGACGCCGATCTCCTGCCCCATGGCGATTGAGCCGATGGAGGACGGCTGCCACTTCTTCACATCTCTCAGGAGGCCGCCCGTTTCACCCGGCAACTCGACTCCAGTCTTGCAGCCGAAGCCGTAATTGGTCATGAAGTCGTACATCGAATCGTCGCCGACGCGAATGCCCAACTTGATCGCCGCCACGTTGCTCGATTTCGCCAGCGCGTCAGTCAACGTCAATGTGCCGAAAGCGTGATGATCGTGCACCAATCGCCCGGCGACCGTGATCGAACCCATCTGGCAATCAATTTTATCGGTCGGCTTCGCCAACCCCCTCTCAATCGCGGCAGAGTACGCGATGATCTTGAAGGTCGAGCCGGGTTCGTAGATATTTTGCAGCGCTTGATTGATGCGCGCCTGTTCGGACGCCGCGCGAGGGCTGTTCGGGTCAAAGGAGGGCGCGTTGGCGAGGGCGAGTATTTCGCCCGTGTGCGGGTCGAGCACTATGGCCGAAGCGGATTTCGCGCGCGTCCGCTCGATGGCGGAACCGAGCGCCTGTTCGACCTTCTGCTGCACGAAGCGGTCAATCGTGAGCACGATGGTTTCGCCCGGGCGCGCCTGAGATTCAAGGCTGCCGTAAGGTCGCCCGTGAGCATCAGTCTCGATTTGAATCTTGCCGCCCTCGCCGCGTATCCGGTCATTAAAGGACTGCTCGATGCCCGCCAGACCGACTTCGTCAAGACCGACAAAGCCGAGGACGTGGCTGGCGAGCGCGCCGTTCGGATAATGGCGCTTGGGCTCCTTGATTGAATAAACGCCTTTGATGTTGAGAGCCCGGACCATCTCCGCTCGCTCCCCGTCGAGCTTACGAGCGATCCAGGCGAACTTCCGATGCGCCTCCTGCGCCTCCTTCAGACGTGAAGCGAGCGCGTCCTGTTCTAAACCGATGATGGGGGCGAGCCTTGCCGCGGCATCTTCCGGACTTTCGATTTCGCCTGGAACAGCCCAGAACGACTCAACCTCAATGCTGCGCGCCAGTTCGTTGCCGTGGCGGTCCGTGACGAGTCCGCGCATCGGGCTGGTTTCAATCGCGTCCTGCTGCTGCGCGCGGGCGCGCGTCAAGAGCCGCGTGTGCTCCGAGGTTTGCAGATGAATGAGCCGAACCCCGATGGCGAGCATCCAAAGGGCGAGCGCACCGGCGACGACGAGCGCGCGTTTGCGCGAGTTGTCAGGACGTGCTTTTGATGAAGCGGCAAGGCGTGCGCGCATGTTCGTGGCTTATCTTCTTTCCGATTCACGCGGAGGCCGACCCGTGGCGCCTCTTCGTGCTTGCTAGAGAGTTCAAAACATTTTCTGCCAGAGCCGCGAGGGGAGATGAGAGCGCGCCGCTCTTGCCGAAAGACCGGCCCCAGGAACTTTAGCGACCGAGCGAGGCCGACGAGCTAACCAGCGCCGGAGACATGTGCGTCTGTGTCTTCTCAAAGCTCCGAGCCGGGTCAATCTGTGCTGGCTGAATCGGCTGCATTCCAATCTGGTGTGCGGCCGGCCCAAGCTGTTCGAGCGTGGTGGCACGCTCGCGCTCCAACTTCAAACGTCGCTGCTCTTCCAAAAGCTCCGCCTGCTCGCGGCGCAGCTCTTCGCACTGGTAACCGTATCGGACTGCGGCAAAGTGCTGCCCTGCCGCATAGACGAAACCGCCTGCGAGTATCAGGCCGCAAATGAGCAAGAGAGCGATTCGCAAAAGGGCGCGCGTGTCCCGCTCGCGGCGGACCGTGTAGTTCCTCTGGTTCGAGGGTAATCTTTTCATCAAGAGTCAGGCCTCTAACATCTGGGCTTAAATTTGAAAGGAGGCTCGGCTTCAAGTAATGCCGAACGAGCCGACGCGCTTTAGAGTTTGCGACAGGCGCGTAACTTGGCGCTGCGCGCGCGCGGATTTTCCGCTACTTCTGCCTCATCGGGCACGACGGGCCTGCGCGTCAAGATTTCGGCCACACGCCGCGCGCCGCATGAGCAGGCAGGCGCGCGCGGCGGGCACTCACATCGCCCCGACAGACGGCGAAGCGTTTGCTTCACGATGCGATCTTCCAGCGAGTGAAAGCTGATCGCCGCGAAACGTCCGTCCGGTTGTAAAAGATCTACGGCCTCTTCGACGAACTCAGCCAATCCATCGAGCTCATTATTGACGGCGATGCGTAGTGCCTGAAATGTGCGCGTCGCCGGGTGAACCCTGTCGGACCTACGCGCGCCGACTGCGCGAGCGACCAGTTCTGCCAGCTCCTTTGTCGTCTCGACCGGCTTCCCCGCGTCGCGCCTTTCAACAATCCAACGGGCTATGCGGCGCGAACGCCGCTCCTCCCCATACTCGAAAATGATTCTGGCGATCTCCTCCTCAGGGAGACGCGCCAGCAACTCTGCGGCCGTTTCTTCGTCGCCCTCCGCATTCATGCGCATGTCGAGCGGCGCATCGTGCCGGAAGCTGAAGCCCCTGCGCCCGGCGTCCAGTTGGAGCGACGAGACGCCCAGGTCCACTAATACCCCTTGCACTTCCCTCTCGCGCGCCTCCTCAACCACGCGCGCGAGGCTTCGAAAGTTCGCGTGGACGGCGCGAAAGCGTGAGCCAAAACGCGCCAGTCGCTTGCTTGCCATCTCAATCGCTTCGAGGTCGCGGTCGAAACCTATGACGCGAGTATCGGGCGATGCCTCAAGCATGGCCTCAGTGTGCCCGCCAGGGCCGAGCGTGCCGTCAATGAAAAGTCCGCCGCGCTCGGGTTTGAGCAACTCGATTGTTTCCTGGAGCAGCACGGGGCGATGGGGCGCGCTCATGCCCCCCATAAGCGCAGCCATCACCACCGCCCCGTGATCTCGTTCAAAGAACTATTAAATGCCAAGTCGCGCAATTGCCGCCTCGTCTTCTTCCGTATAAGGGTCAGAGAGGAGGCGCTCCCTGAATCTCTCTAACTCCCAAACTTCCAGATAAGTCAGATAACCGAGCACGGCGACGTCTCCGATAACGCCTGCGCTCCGACGCAAGAGGGGATGAATCAACACCCGGCCCTGCCCGTCAATGACCCCTTGCTGCCCGTAATAATTTGTTCTATCAAGGAACTTGCGTCTCGCCGGGTCCATAGAAGGCAGTAGCGCCAAACGCTGCTCAATGGCCTCCCACTCCGGCAGCGGATAAATCCGCACGCTTTCACCTGTCAGACTCGTCACATAAACCCCTGTACCGTGCTTCTCCTCAACGATGCGTCTAAAAGGCGTCGGTATTTTCAACCGCCCCTTTGAATCAATTCGCGCCGTGTAATTTCCTCGAAGCATAGAGATTCATCAGCCGGCACAGGGCGAGAGGCGCTTAAACCTTTAGGTAAAACTTTAATCATCAAGCACAAGATATTCAATAGAACCCACTTCTGACCACTTTTCTCCACCCGCGGCGCATAGTACGCCCCTCAGGAAAGGCTGTCAAGAAGAAAAAAGCTTGTTTGTCAGAGATTTTTAAGCACGATATGGTATATAAAGTCTCGCTCTTCCTTGTGGAAAACCGGGATGATTCCCTCTGGCGGATCGATGCTTAAGCATGAGTATAGGGCCAATGTGTCTGCTTCCTCATAGCCAAGCACGGTTTCAATCATGTATAGTGCGAGCCATGCCACTCAGTATAATTTCAGGCGGCGGGCAGGCTGATTTTGATTAGCTTTGGCGGACTTCTCGTTTTCGGGACTCTGGCGGCGCTCGGTAACCTGATGGGCGGGGCAATGCTCGCCTCATCAGGTGTGCACCGCTTGAGTGAGCGTCTCCTTAAATATCTAGTGGCGCTTGGGGCGGGGTTTATGCTCGCTGCGATCTTTATAGAGATCGTTCCAGAGGCAGTGAGGATCTGGACGGAAGGGCAGACGGGCGAAGCCGCGGCCGAAGCTGTCCTGGGCGCAATGACTCTCCTGCTCGCGGGCTATCTGTTAATACAACTTTTTGAGCATACCATCGCGCCGCACTTTCATTTCGGCGCTGAAACACATCCCGAGCACGTCATCCGCCCCTCGGCGGCCTACACAGCAATCGGCGGCCTTTTGATTCACACTTTTTTCGACGGTGTGTCCATCGCTGCCGCTTTTCTGGTCAGCAGCAAAGTTGGCTTCCTGGTTTTCATCGCGATTCTCCTGCACAAAGTCCCGGAAGGTTTTACCGTTGCCTCAATCATGCTGGCTTCCGGCCGCTCGGCGCGTAAAGCTCTGATTGCGTCGCTCGCCATTGGGGCAGCGACGATTGCCGGAGTAATCTGCGTCGCATTGCTAAGAACTAAGATCAACTCGGCCGTCGCTTATGCGTTGCCCTTCTCCGCCGGGGTGACGCTCTACGTCGCCGCCAGCGATTTGATTCCGGAAGTCAATCACAAAGAGGAGAAGAATCCTCTAGTCTCCGTGGCCGTCTTCGGCGGGGTGGCCTTCTTTTATCTGTTGCATCGCGTGATTGAAGGATGAGTTTATTCGGGCGCAATCATCTCAAATTACCCCTGCTCGTAATCGTCTCGCTCGCTTTTTTGCTTTCGGCAAACACTCCGAGAGTCCGGGCCGAAGCAGTTGAGACCTTACAATACTCCGGGTTCGTCAACGACTTCGCGAGCATCATTGACGCTGAAACGGAAAACCGCCTGGAGACCATTCTGACTAACCTGAAAGAACGCGCCAATATTGAGTTCGCTGTTGTTACGGTCAGGAATCTCAACGGCCAGGAGAGTTTTGATTATTCTCTCGCGTTGGCTCGTCGTTGGGGGGTCGGCGCACCCGACGGTGAAAAGAATGGCCTGCTGCTGCTGGTGGCGATTGATGATCGTAAATATTTCACGCAGGTCAGCAGACACCTCGAAGGCGATCTGCCGGACGGCTTGGTAGGACAGATCCAGCGTGAAAAGCTGATCCCCAACTGGAATTTGGGGAAGTATGCCCAGGCGCTTTCCGATACGGTGGAAGCTTACGTCGCGACGTTGGCTGAGAAGCGCGGGTTTAGCGTCGCAGGAATAGACCAGAGACGTGCGTATCGTGACGCTGATCCGCCGGACAGCGCCGGGAGCCCGTTGAGGGGCATCTCTCCGTGCGTAATCATTTTCATTATCCTCATCCTGCTTCTTCTGTTTTCAGGTAGAGGCCGCGGCGGCGGCGGAAGCGGCTGCTTGAATCTCTTCCTGCTCGGCTCTCTGTTGAATAGCGGTAGCAGAGGAAGATGGGGCGGTGGCGGCGGTTGGGGTGGCGGCAGTTGGGGCGGTGGAGGCTTCGGCGGCTCAGGAGGCGGCGGCGGAGGCTTTGGCGGTTTCGGTGGGGGCGGTGATTTTGGCGGCGGTGGTGCCGGAGGTAGTTTCTAGGGTTAGGCGGAAGCGGCGTTATGAATTAAAATCAGCGCATTGATTCCCCATTTAAAGCTTGACGGAAGATTTATGGTTAATCGTATCGTGCAGGGCGCTCTCAATCACCTCGTCGAGGATTTGCGCGCGACGCACGGAGACAATCTAGCCTCGGTCGTACTTTATGGCTCCGCGGCGGCGGGTGATTACATAGAGCTGCGTTCGGACTACAACCTTCTGATCGCCCTGAACCGGATTACTCCGGCCGATTTACGTCAATCGCAAGCGCCGATACGAGAATGGCAACGCCTGGGACATCCGCTGCCCGTCTATTTCACCGTCGAAGAACTGAGCGACGCGGCGGACGTCTTTCCGATAGAATTTCGCCAGATGGAAAAGGCTCGAATAGTGCTCTACGGCCGCGACCCTTTCGAGTTCGTTAAGCTGACGAACGCGAATCTGCGTCATCAGACCGAGTACGAACTGAGAAGCAAGCTGATACAGCTTCGCCGCCTTTACATTCCAGCCTCTGTTTCAATCGAGAAATTGTCTGCGCTGATGTGCGACAGCCTGGCGAGCTTCGCGGCGTTGTTCCGCCCGGTTCTGTTGCTGAAGGGCGTCGAGCCGCCCGTAGCTAAACCGGATTGTGTGCGAGCCGCCGTAAAATTACTGGGACTTGATGGCGAGCCCTTTGAGCGAATCTTCGCCTTGCGCGCCAACGAAGAACTGCCTCTGAATGAAGTCGAAGCGAACGATCTTTTCGCCTCCTACATGCAGCAGATCGAGCGTGTGGTTGAGGCGGTTGACAGTTTGGAGAACTGAGATTGAACGGATCAATGACGGCGCGGCTATGATCCACGTTTTATTGATCGAAGGAGAATAAAGATGATTAAGAGAAGAATCTGGCTGCTGGCCCTCGCGGGATTGATGCTGGCGGTAACGAGCGGGTGCGGCTATAACACGCTGAATTCAAAACAGCAGAACGTCAGAGCGAAATGGGCAAATATCGAAAGTGAACTTCAAAGGCGTGCTGATTTGACTGAGAATCTTTTTCAGGCTGCGAAGGCTGCCGCGATTCAGGAGCAACAGGTCTTCGGCGACATCGCTGAGGCACGCTCGCGGCTTCTAAACACTATGAGAGAAGAGCCGAAGGGCGCGAACGGGGATAAGACACCAGAGCAGAAGCAGGCCATTATTGATGCCAACAATAGTTTCGGCGGCACAATCGGCAGACTGCTCTCTCTGGTTGAGAACTATCCTCAATTACGCTCGGTCGAAAGCTTCAACAAGTTTATGGACTCGATTGAGGGAACGGAGAATCGCATTAAGACGGCGCGCAACGACTACAACGCGGCCGTTCAGGATTACAACACGACGCGCAACAGTTTTCCGACAGTTATCGGCGCCAAGATGTACGGCTTCAAAGAGGAGCCCTTTTTCAAGGCCGACCCCGCCGCAGCGCAGGTGCCTAAAATCAACGCGGACTCTATCCGAAAGCCCACGCCATAGCTTTATTGAGTCGGGCGATCAAATAAGAAGAGGATGCTTTTCATCAAAAGCATCCTCTTCTGACTTTCGACCTTCGGTCGGCGCAACACACACTTGCCGCTCGCCTCAGAATCCGCGCGTGTTGCACATAGCGCAATGGTCGCAGGGCTTACCGCCCGGCTCAAGCTCGCACTTCTTTTCGCCCTCGAAGAAATCAACCAGCTCCGACACAGCAGCTTCCTCAACGCCGAACCGCTCCTGACTCGGATGCGTCGCCGAAACATACATTCCGCCGAGCCAAGGCGAGCGCACTCCGACCGCTGAAGTGGATTGAGGCTGTTGCCGCGCGCTCCCCTGCTCAACGCTCTGCCCCGCCCTGACATCATCTTTTCGCACGACGTGGGATTCAATCTGCACGAGCCTTTTCTGTAGCTCCTCTAGGCTTGAGCGCATCGCGGCCAACTGCTCGCCGACACCGTCCGCACTTTGCGCCCGCACTGCTTCGGCCTCGCCGGCGCCCGCGCTTTGAGCGACACGGCGCGCGATGCGCTCGGCCATCAAACGCACCTCATCCCGTTCTGTGCTCATCGCGCCTTCTCACTTTCCAGCAGGTCAATGCGATCAACCACTCCGATAATCGCTGAATCAATCGCCGCGCCCGCCTCCTTCGTCGCAGCCGTTGAGGCGCTCCAACCTTCCTGCACGATCAGGACCACATCGCCCTCGCCAGCATCAACCGAATCGAGCGCCAGCACGCTCGTCCCCATCTCTTCGCCTTCGGGCGTAATCTGCTGGCAGAGCATCACACGCGCGCCCACGTAGCGCGGGTTCTTCTGCGTCGCAACGATGTTTCCCAGGACGCGTGCGAGAATCATCTGTGGCGATTCCTTCCGTTTGTCACGTGCTCATCCGAGTCCACGATGGCGACGATGGTGCAATCGGTCGGCGTGTCTTCGCGCTTGAAAGGAAAGCTCGCCTCTTTTCCCCTGCACCAGAAGACCAGCTCGCCCGTTCCGGCCCCGATGGCGTCCAACGCCACGAGGGGTTTTCCCTGCGGCTCCAGGTTCGCATCGAGCGACTGAACGACGAGCAGCTTTCGCCCCTCCAAAGAATCGTTCTTCACAGTCGCCACGACCGTCCCGATGACACGCGCCAGTTGCATAAGAGTCTGGAGTCTGGAGTCTGGAGTCTGGAGTCGAAAGGAAATTCTTTTGACTCCAGACTCTAGACTCCAGACTCATGATTAACATCAACAGTATCTATGACGCCGACGATGGCTGCGTCAACGGGCGTGTCTTTCATGCCCTGGGCGAGCCGCGCGCTTGAGCCCGCGACGACCAGCACGCGCTCGTGAAAGCCCGCGCCGACCGTATCAACGGCGACGACATAGCCGCTCGTGTCCGTCCCGTCCAGATTGACCGGGCGAACGATGAGCAGCTTTTTTCCCATCAGCCGTTCGTCCTTCTGTGACGAAACGACCGTGCCGACGATGCGCGCAATAATCATTGTTCGTGAATCGTGAATCGTGAATCGTGAATCGTCGAACCGTTTTTCTCTATTTACGATTCACGATTCACGATTTACGAGTTATTTCCGATAGGCAAAGCCTCGTCAACGCTTCCGTGCGGGCGCGGGATGACGTGGACGCTGACGAGTTCGCCGACGCGGCGCGCGGCAGCCGCACCCGCGTCAGTCGCGGCTTTCACCGCGGCGACGTCGCCGCGCACAATCGCCGTCACAAAGCCCGCGCCGATCTTCTCATAGCCGACGAGCGTGACGTTGGCAGCCTTGACCATCGCGTCGGCCGCCTCGATCATCGCCACCAAACCTTTCGTCTCAACCATGCCGAGTGCTTCTTGCATTCAATCTGCTCCTCTTAAAAGTATTTCATTAACTCAAGAGTTGAGTTAATGGCTTTCCTTCCCCAACTGCGTGGCCTGGCTCAACAACTCAACCAATTCTTCGCGCGTTAATGCAATCTTGTTTACACCATTAGCTGATGCTTTCGCGTAATTGTCAACTGCCGGGCGCTCCCCTGTCGGACACGTGAACCGCGTTTCGTGCAGGTAGCCGCAAGCCTGACAGCGCGCCCCCTCATTCAGGTAGCCCGCCGCTTCACGCACGTTGATCAATTTCTCGACCGCATCTGCTGGTAAATTCCTGGAGCCTCCGAGCAGGCGCGAGAGGATCGCTATCCTGGCCGTGTGCTCTAAGGTTTCGAGCCGGTCGAAGGCTTGCCAGATGTCCGCGCCGTAAGCGACCGCGCCGTGATTCGCCATCAAGAGCGCATTGTGATGTTTGACGAGCGGGCGCATCGCATCCGTTAACTCCGATGTCGAGGGCGTGCCGTATTCCGCGAGCGGCACGCAGCCCAGAGTCAGAATCACTTCCGACAAGATCGGTTGGTCAATCGCGAGACCCGCCACGGCGAACGCCGTCCCGTGCGGCGGGTGCGCGTGGCAGACTGCCTGGACGTCCGATCTTTCCCCGTAAATCAGCAGGTGCATCGCCAGCTCGCTCGAAGCTTTTCGGTCGTTGAGCGCTTTGCCGTCCAGGTCCGTAATAGCGAGCGAGTCTTCCGTCATCCGCCCCTTCGAGGTCATCGTCGGCGTCGCCACGATGCGCCCGTCGTCCAGGCGCACGCTCACGTTGCCGTCCGAAGAGACGACGTAAGAGCGCTCGTACATCAACTGGCCGACGCGGACTATCTCGCGTCGCGCGGTCTGCTCATCCATTCGGTTTCTTTAGATGAAAATCATATTCGAGCTGAATAGATTGCGATACGGCGCGCCCATCTTTCAGCGCTGGCGAAAACTCTGTTTCCCGCGCTGCTTCGACGGCCTTCTCTGTCAGGCCGTCCGGCAATCCACTCAAAACCTTAATGCTTCTCACAGAGCCGTCCTCGGCGACCACAGCGCTCAACACGACCACGCCCTCGACCAGATTCTTTCTGGCTTCCTCCGTATATTTCGGTTCCGAGCGCGAGAGCACTTGAGCCTTCCGGTCCACGTCGCGCGGATTAAACGGGCGCGGGGCTCTACTGAAAAGAGTCCCCAACAGCAGGCCGATAAAAAGAGTCAAAGCAAACGGCAGAACTCTTTTGGAAAAGCAACACATAATAAACCTCTCAGGTGGTTGGCTGGCTATCCTCTAACTCCTCGACGCGCGCCCGCAGCTTGAAGGAATCGGTGATCAAGGTCTTCATCTGGCGATTGAATTCTTTGAGCGCCGCTTTGATCTCCGTCAAACGCTGCTGCACGCCTTCCCAGATCGGACGCGTCTCGCGCAGCCGCGCATCAACTTTCTCCTCAAGCGATACCAGACGCTCTTCAAGCGATGTCAAACGCTCTTCAAGCGCGGCCAGACGGACACTCTGTTGCGCAGTTTCCTGACGGATGGCGGCAAGTTCGTTTAAGACTCGCTCTTCAAACGATGTCAGCGGTAACTTTCGTGTGAGGTCTTCGCTCATAATTTACTTCTCATCGCTTACAACTCGCGCTCTTTTCGCCGCGCGCTCTTTTCGCCGATGTGTGCTGCCCGTTTTAGCAACCGCTGCATGCGGGCGCGACAGAAAGTACGACAGAGATTCCAGGGAGATCGTCAGGTCAACCGTCTTCAGTTTCACGCCCAAACGCGCCTTCAAGCTCGCCGGAGCGAAATTCAGAACGGCCTTAATGCCTGCGGTCATCAACTGATTCAGGACCTTCTGCGCGGCGCGCGCCGGCACGGCGATCACCGCCACGTCAATCCCCTTTTCGCGCACCACGCGCTCGACCCTTTTCACGTCGTAAACCATAATCTCGGCTTTGCCGATTCTGCGCCCGATCTTCGCTTTGTCGTTGTCGAAAAGCGCCACGACCTCGAAGCTCGATTCCCTGAAACCGTTATAATTGGCCAGCGCTGTTCCGAGGTTTCCGGCCCCGACGATGCCGACGCGATGCCTTGTGTCGAGCCCCAGGATTTTCGTGATGTGCTGGCGCAGCTCTTCGACGAAATAGCCGACGCCGCGCAGGCCGAACTCGCCGAAGTAGCCCAGGTCTTTTCTGATCTGAGCCGAGTTGAGGTTGAACTGTTCCGCGAGCGCTCGTGAAGAGACCGTCTTGATGCCCGCAGCCGCCAGCGTATTCAGGCAGCGCAGGTAAACGCTCAGGCGATTTGTCGTCAACTCAGAAATTTTCTCCGATTTCATCACGCCCGCCTCTTCCCTTGCCGTTCAGTATAGCGCGGGCGAGGCAGAGGCAACAACGGAAGAAATCTACCTCACGCCAGGACGCAAAGTCGCAAAGGAAGTTATTTATTTTTTTTGCGACTTTGCGTCCTGGCGTGAGGCTCTTTCACTCCTTGTCTTGTTGCCGAACTTCCGGCTATCAACTACAATCCGACACGGAAAGAACACGAAGGCGCTCCCGAAATCTCTGCTTCGGACAACTCTATTTCAGCTAACAAATGATCGCACATTTATCCGGCACTCTACTCGCCAAACACGCAACCACAGTAATCCTGGACGTCGGCGGTGTCGGCTACGAAGTCGCCATCCCGCTCTCGACCTTTTACGATCTTGAAGACGCGGGCGCCAGCATCAAGCTACACATCTACACGCACGTTCGCGAAGAAGCCTTACAACTTTACGGCTTCAGGACGATACGTGAGCGCGAGCTTTTTCTGAAGCTCATCACCGTCAGCGGTATCGGACCGAAGTCGGGCATCACGATGCTCTCCGGCATGAGCGCGGACGAAATCATCGCCTCGATTCGCACCAACAATCTGGCGCGCCTGACCTCGATTCCGGGCATCGGACGCAAGATTGCCGAACGCATGGTCATAGAGCTGCGCGATAAGATCGCCGCGCTCTCTTCGCCAGCTCTTGAAGAAGAGTTTGGCGCCAAGACCGGAGGGGTCGTGCCCAGCACGGAAGATGCCATACGCGAGGACGCGCTCTCGGCCCTGCTCAATCTCGAATACCCGAAGGCCGCCGCCGAAAAGGCCATCACCGCGGCGATTCAGGAAGGCGGCGACCTTTCGGTAGAAGTGATTCTTCGCCGCAGCCTGCGTCTGCTCGCAAAGGGTTAGGAAATGCAACGCCACACGTTTTTAGTTACGCTCTTTCTGCTCCTGACCGCCCCGGCCGCGCTCTGTCAGACGCAGGCTGCGGATTCGAACGGGTTGCAGGTCTCGAAATCTCTGTTTCAACTCAAAGCGTCCGGCGTCCGCTATGATGGAGTGAATGAACGCCCGGGCACTTATTACTCCGGGTCGAAACTCACACACGAGGGCAAACTCTACACAGACTCCACCGTCCCGCCGGACGGCTTCGTCGTTCAAGACGTGGACACAGACTCGTTCACCGTTTATCAACCGCTCGAACTCGCCAAAGCTGCCGGTTGGATTGATAAGAAGAAAAAATATAAAGCGGGCAACAACATCTGGGGAATTCAAAGGTCTGGGGATGTCATCTGGATGGGTTCATCCGGCTTCGGCATCCTGACTTTCGACACCGCGACGAAGCGCTGGTCGCGTTACGACGTGCGGGACACTCCCATCCCAGGCGGACACGGACCCGTCGTCTTCTATGCGGACTCCGACTATGTTTTCATTTCCGGTTTCCACATCTACTCGGTCAAGCATCAGAAATGGCTGAAAGTGGATGCGGTGCCGATGCGTAATGTCACTAAATTGGGAACGAACCGGGGAGGGCTTCCCGTTCAGATAGAGTTTGACTTGAGACCTTTAGCTGGTGAGAAATATCTTTCCATCAACTATCACACGCACGTGGACATTGCTAGCAAGGTTTCGCTTTCGCCGGACGAGTCCGCCTACATCTTCTTTTTCAGCCATTCTGAAGCTCACCCGACAGAGTTCAGAATCGAGAAGTGGGAACTGGAATGGGCTTTCTCTCAAATGCGAGATTGAAGCGCGCCTGATAAACTTTCGCGATGAACATTGCAGTGCGCTTCTGCTTAATGCAGGGCGAGTGCAGGAATCCTACTTTTAACATCTGTCATGGCCGAAGAGATAGAACCAATAGACACGCGCGACGCGACGCCGATGGACGACGAGCGGCAGTTTGAGCTCTCCCTGCGCCCGACGCGTCTGGCCGAATACATCGGTCAGAGGCGCGCGACCGACAACCTGCGAATCTTCATCAAGGCCGCGCTCGGGAGGCGCGAGGCGCTCGACCACGTTCTTCTGACTGGCCCGCCGGGACTCGGCAAGACCACGCTTGCCAACATCATCGCCAACGAGATGGGAGCCGAGCTGCGTTCGACCGCCGGACCCGTCATCGAAAAGGCAGGCGACCTGGCGGCGCTGCTCACAAACTTGCAGGAGGGCGACGTGCTCTTCATAGACGAGATTCACCGCCTCAACCCTGCCATCGAAGAGGTGCTTTATCCCGCGATGGAGGATTACAACCTGGACCTGATGATCGGTCAGGGCACGGCCGCGCGCTCGATCAAGCTGGACCTGCCGAAGTTCACTCTCGTCGGGGCCACGACGCGCCAGGGGCTCATCACCGCGCCCTTGCGCGGCCGTTTCGGAATCGTCTTTCATCTGGACTTTTATCCTCACCAGGACCTCGAAGTTATCGTCAAGCGCTCCGCAGATATTCTGGGCGTCGAGATTGAAGATGGGGGCGCGCGTGAGATCGCGCGGCGGGCGCGCGGCACTCCGCGCATCGTCAACCGGCTCCTCAGGCGCGTTCGTGATTACGCCGAAGTTGATTACGATGGGCGCATCACGAAGGAGGTCGCGGCTGACGCCCTGAACCGGATGGAAGTTGATACCTACGGTCTGGACGAGGTTGACCGCAAGCTGCTGCTGACGATTATCGAAAAATTCGGCGGTGGACCCGTGGGCCTGGGCACGATCTCCGCTTCGATTCACGAAGAGAAAGATTCGATTGAGGAGATTATCGAGCCCTACCTGATTCAGATTGGCTTTTTGAACAGGACGCCGCGCGGGCGGATGACGACGCGCCTCGCCTACGAGCATTTCGGCATCGAGCTGCCGACGACGCGTAGACCGAATCTGTTCGACACGCAGCAGTAAAGTTCAGGCAGAGGAATTTTTGTGCCATGAGATTGAAGCCTCGCACAGTTTGTCGCCCACGCTTGATAATTCTCCTCGCGCTTTTACTGACGCTTCCTTCAAACCCCTCTCTCGCGCAGCGACGCGGGCGCGCCAGACAAACGCCCGAGCCTCAAGGCAAAGCCGCCGAGCGAGCGCGCCGCGCGCAGGCGATAATGCTTCTCATCGAGACGGCGAACAAAGCGCGTCTCTTTGACGACCTCTTTTACCGCGCGCGGATTCAAACGCTCGCCGCAGACGCGCTCTGGCCGCATGACGAGCGTCAGGCACGCGCCATCTTTCGGCGCGCCTGGGAGGCGGCTGCTGCCTCCGACAAAGAGGACCGGGAGGACGCGGCGGAAGAAGCGGGCGCACTCCCCGGCGCGGTTGCACCGGTAACGGAAGCGCGCGACGAAGTTCTCAAAGTAGCCGCCGCACGCGACGCGCGTCTCGCAGAGACTTTTCTGCGCGAGTTGATGAGCGAGAAGGAGAAGAATTCCGCTCGCAATGAGGGGCAGCGACGCACCTCCTGGCGTGAGCTGAGCGCAAACGGAGCGCGCCGTCTGGCCCTCGCCTACGAGCTGCTGGAGAGCCGGCAGACGCAGCGCGCCGCGGAGATAGCCGCGCCCATCGTCAACGAGGGCGTGAGCGCGGACCTTTTAACCTTTATCGCCCATCTCACCCCTAGAGATTGGAATGCCGCGGACTCGCTCTATCTACGCCTGCTCGAACGCGCAGCCGCGGACCCAGGAACGGACGCCAACGCGGTCTTAATGCTCTCTTCACGTTTTGTCTCGCCTATGCTACTCGTCTTTGTTGACGAATTCGGCTCGTTACAGTTTCGCTCGCTTCCGCATCCTATCGGCAGCATTTCGGGCCCGATGCTTCCCACGCCTTCCGGGAGGCGTGCTTTCTACACTCTGGCCGCGAACGTCCTCTCGCGCCCGGCCGTCGCCCGGGACGGCGCGCTGACGATGCAGGATTTGATCGCGCGCTTCTACGCCACGGGGCGTTTGCTCCCCTTCTTCGAGAACTCCTCGGAGTCGTATGCGGGTTTTGCCGCGACCCTGCGCGCGCGCCACAGCGAACTCTTCAACGCGATAGAGGCGAGCCGCCGCGAACAGGTCTCTTCGCAATTTGAGGTGAGCAGGTTGACGCAGACGGCGACGACCGACCCGCTGCGTTTGCCGACAGAGCAATTGTCGCGCTCTAACGATCCGGCGGAACGCCAGCGCATCGCCGTCTCGATGGTCCGAACGGCGACGCGCAACAGGTCCTGGGACCGCGCGCGTCGCTCGGCGGCAGAGATTGAGGACCTGGACCTGCGCCGCGCCGCGCTCTCTTTCGTTCAGATTCACCAGATCAAAGATATTGCGAAGGCGTACAGCGACGACCAGGAAGATGATTACGAGAGCATCATAGAATTCGTGCGCGGGGCAGACGTGCCGCCCTTCGGGAAAGCCTGGGGCTTCGCACAGGCCATTCCGATTGGGGCGCACCGTCGCAATGCTCAAACAGCCCAAACGCTCGCACAACTTTTCGATGAGGCCGAAGCTTATGCCGCGCGCGTCGCGCCTGGAGCGCCCGAACGCGTCATCGCATACGGCAGCCTGTTGATGGCCGCCGCGCCGCTGGATGCGCCGCGCGCCTGGAACCTGCTGCGGGAAATCGTCAAGGCCGCGAACGCGGTCGAGGATTTCACCGGAGACTCCGTGTCGCTCGATCTCTACGCGGACGAGAATTCGGCAGAGCATTTCAGCGTCGAGGCGGAGGCATTTCGTTTGGACGGATTTTTTGCGACAATGGCCCAACTGGATTTTGAGAAAGCTCTGGCAGAGGCGCGCGCCCTGGAGGGCGACGTGCCTCAAGCCTTCGCTACGATTGCGGTGGCGAAGAGCGGAACACAGAATCCAGAAGTCAGAATCCAGAAGCCAGAATAATAAGGCGGAAACCGTTTTAGTTTTTATTCTGGATTCTGACTTCTGGATTCTGGATTCTGCTTTTAATTCCGACTCCTGTTTCACGTTATGCGTCGGCAACAGTCCTTTTCGCGAGAATCTTTCGGCGTGCGCAACAAAGCGCCGTGGCCCACAATGCTGGGCCATTCTTTTCACCAGTTTCACGACAACGATCTTTTCACGTCGGCCGCCGCGATGAGCTACTTCGGGTTGCTGACCCTGTTCCCGGGGCTCATCCTGCTCCTCGCGATTGGCAAAAAGTTGACCGCCGGGTCAATCATGGTCAACGAAATGATGCGGCGCGTCGTGCAGGTTTACCCCGGCTCCGAAGAATTCCTGGGTTCGACCATCCGCTCGCTTTCCGACCTCGGAACGGGCGTCATCATTACCTGCATCATCGTCGTCCTCTGGGCAGGCTCATGGGTCTTCGCGGTCGTCGAGCGCGCTCTGAACCGCATCTGGCATACGACCTCACGCAAGTTTCTGCACGGCCGCGCGCTGACTCTCGGCATGATCGGCATCGTCGGGCTTCTGCTGACGGTCTCCGTGCTCTTTACCTCCATCCTCCTGAGCCTGCAACACTACGCGAGCAGGTTTGATCGGTGGTCGTGGCTGGCTACTTTCGGCGGCGTCTTCTGGCAAGTCATCTTCGCGCTCGTCAGTATTTTCGTCACGATCGTTCTCTTCATGCTCGTCTATCGCTTCATGCCGAACGCGCGCGTGAGTTTGCGAGATACCGTTCCGGGCGCGATCATCGCCGGCCTGCTCTGGGAAGGAGCGAAGTACATCTTCGCCTGGAGCCTGCACTTCTTTCACTACGATCAGATTTACGGATCGGTCGGAGCGGTCGTCGCCGTTCTGACCTGGGGCTACGTGTCGAGCTTAATACTGCTCTACGGGGCGCAACTGACAGCCGTCTTCCACCGCGAGCACCCGTCAGAGCCGCTTAAGCCGTCGGCGGTAGATGCCGCCATCGCCCCGGCTCCGTAGTAAAACAGTAGTCAGTGGCCGGTGGTCAGTGGTCAGTTGAAAAACTGATTCTTACTGACCACTGACCACTGACCACCGGCCACTGACCACTTTTTTATGCGCATTTCGGATTTTGATTACGAGCTACCGGAAGAACTGATTGCGCAGCACCCGCTCGCTGAGCGCGACGCGGCGCGGATGATGGTCGTTGAGCGAGCCAAGGGGCGTTGGCACGACAGCCTTTTCGCCGAAATCCCCTCGTACATCCGCGCCGGGGACGTGATTGTCGTCAACAACACGCGCGTCTTTCCGGCGCGGCTCGTAGGCAGGCGGGAGCCTTCGGGTGGGCGCACAGAGTTGTTCATGGTGCGGGAGATTGAGCCCCACGTCTGGGAGACACTGGCGCGACCTGCGCGGCGACTGCATCAGGGCGCGCGCGTCTCCTTCGGCGACGGTAGATTGCGCGCACACGTGATCGAGCCTCTGGGTGATGGGAGGCTCGCGGTCCGCTTCGAGTGCGACGGTCCGTTTGAAGAGTTGATAGAAGAGCTCGGACAGACGCCTCTGCCCCCTTACATCAGGCGCGACGGCGGCGGCAGCTCCGCTGATGATCGGGAGCGCTACCAGACGGTTTACGCGCGCGCGCGCGGAGCCATCGCCGCGCCGACCGCAGGCTTGCACTTCACGCCTCGTGTCATGAACGAACTAAAGGCCCGCGGCGCCGAGATCGTCGAGGTCACGCTTCACGTCGGGTACGGGACATTCGAGCCCGTACGCGCGGAAGATTTGAGCGAACACAGTGTCGCGCCCGAACAGTGCGAGATTGGCGTAGAGGCCGCGCGGACCATCAACGAGGCTCGCTCGCAGGGGCGGCGCATTATCAGTATTGGCACAACGACCGTCCGCGCTTTAGAATCTGCTGTGGACGAGAGGGGGCGCGTTCGCGCCGGGAAGCGCACGGCCCAATTGACCATCACGCCGGGTTACAGGTTTCAGGCAGTGGACCTGCTGCTGACGAACTTTCACCTGCCGCGCTCCTCGCTCCTGGTCCTGGTCGCCGCTTTCGCCGGGCGCGAACTGATCCTCGCGGCTTACGCCCATGCGGTCAATTCACGCTATCGCTTTTACAGTTACGGCGATTGCATGTTAATAATTTAGTGAATCGTGAATCGTAAATCGTGAATAGATAAAAACGGTTTCGATTTACGATTCACGATTTACGATTCACGATCATGGCTGTCCTGAAGAAAATTCGTTCGCGCTGGTGGTCGCAGGGGGGTGGGCCTGACGAACCCGTTGTGGAGTATCCAGCCCCGGTCGCGTCGCCGATTGTCGAGGTGCGCTATGATGTGCGCCCGCTGACCGTCACGCAGTTGGACGAATGCTGGCGGCTCGATCAGCGTTGCTTCGTTGATGGCGAGGCCTACAGCCGCGACACTTTCGAGTATTTGCTGACCGCCCCGGAATCCGTCTCCTACCGCGCCGTGACGCAGGGCGGGCTGATGGTCGGATTCATCATCGGCCTCGTCGAGCCGGACCATACAGGACACGTCACGACTGTCGGGGTCGCGCCCGAGCACAGGCGCCGTCGCATCGCGCGCCGCCTGATGGAAAAGGTCGAAGATGGTTTCCGCCGCCGCGACGTCAGAATCGTCCGCCTCGAAGTCCGCTCCATCAACACCGGAGCGCAGCACCTTTACCTCAGCCTCGGCTACACCGTCACGCAGCGCCTGCCGCGTTATTACTCCAACGGCGGGGACGGCCTGCTGATGATTAAGTCGCTCGATTGAAGCTCCGGGTCAAATGGCGCGCGAATTGAAAGATTATTTCGATTCCAATGGTCAGTCGCAATCCATGCAGCGGAGATGCCTCATCCTGACCGCCCGATGAAGCGGACTTTCTTCGTCCAACTTCTTCTGCCTCTGCTCGTCGGCGATCCTCTTCTGGTCCTCTTTTTGATAAAAATACCAGTAAGTGCCTACGACTAACAGGACGAGAATCAGGATTCTCAAAGGGGAGATTGACAGACGGGACCGGCCGACATCGGACACGCCTTCCGAGGCTGCCGCCACGGGCTGAGCCGGGTTGCCGCTCAAATCGGCATCACAACTCTTACAGTTTCCGGCTGTGGCGAAACTCACGAACCCGCATTTCGAACACTTCTGAGAAATCATGGAGGACTCCTTCGCTTCCCGTGAGAGGTCGCGCGCCCGTCCGATCCGCGGATTAAAAACCGAGCGACCTCATGGTCGCGCGCGCCCTGCTCTTCATCAGGGCCTTGCGCAACGAGCCCACGGGCCACGCCATCTTCCATGTCATTAAGAACGCCCCTTTGAGGGTCAGACGAAAGAGGTCCGCCTTCTCATCCAGGTAGTAATAGCCGAATTCAGCCTGCCTCCTGACCTCCTTCACCGTCCCGTATGAGAGCAGAAAAGTTTCCGCCCCGTCCGCCGGGATGATGCTTTCCGCCCCCTGAGCGTGTCGCGCACAGAGGCGGCGGTGAAGCTGATAAAGGACCCTCGGGTTATGGACCTCAGGGAACCTGAACAGCTTCAGCTCGGGAACGGCTTTATGCGGAACAGCCTGCTGACCGTTGTTGCTGAGGACCTCCACCCCGTTAGAGAAGTCTGTCGAGAACTCGACCTGACTGAAACGCATCGGAACCGGACCGTTGTCAGCGAAGGTTTCAAGAAGGTAAGTCACGTCGCCGGTGCCCGGATTCTTCAAGAAAACCAGAAAGAATCCCAGGCCCTTCATGTAGGCCAACTGGCGGAAATATCCTCTGAACATGAACCCGTCAAAGCTCATCGCGTAGATAAATCTGCCGAAGTTGTCCGCCACGTCCGGAGGGAGCTGATGGATGTTGATGGGCTCAAACTCCGGTGACGCCGGGTGCGCGAGCTTGAGGCGGATGATGAAGGGCGCGATTACAAACTGGAGGCCGATGGCGATCAGGATGAATTGAACTGTGATGAAGAGAATGGACATACGTTGCGCGTCTTTCAAACGAATTGAGAGGAGAACGGGGCGGGAAACTCGGGAGCCTTCAAAAGTTCCCGTTGATGATTCGGCGGAGGACTGTTATTAGCTTTTACGCAGTTCCGTCAGGACCTGCTTGGCGACTGACTTGAGCGTGTCAAAGACGCCGGTTCCAGTGGAAGCGACCGCCTCGACTACTGGCTCGCCCTTGCGCCGCAGTTCCGTCGTGAGGTCCGGAACGGGCACGACGTTTGGCAGATCGCGCTTGTTGAGTTGCAGGACATACGGGATGTTCAGCAGGTCGTAGCCCTGCGACTGTAAATTCTCTTCAAGGTTGTAGAGCGACTCGATGTTGGCGTCCATGCGCTCCTCTTGCGAGTCCGCGACAAAGACCACCCCGTCAACGCCTTTCAAGATCAGCTTGCGCGAGGCGTCGTAAAAGACCTGGCCGGGCACAGTGTAAAGATGAAAGCGCGTCTTGAAGCCGCGCACGGTGCCGAGTTCCAGCGGCATGAAATCGAAGAAGAGCGTGCGGTCTGTCTCCGTCGCGAGGCTGATGAGCTTGCCCTTAGCCTGCGGGGCAGTGGAATCGAAGATGTATTGCAGGTTCGTCGTCTTCCCACACAACCCAGGCCCGTAGTAAACGATCTTGCAGTTGATCTCGCGCGAAGCGTAGTTAATAAATGTCATAGTTTTGGTGACAGGTGACAGGTGACAGGTAACAGGATGAAAAGCTTTTTCTCGTCACCTATCACCTGTCACCTGTTACTAATTAAAAAGGCTGTCTATATCTTCGTCCGTTATCTCGGCAAAGAGCGATGCTTCATTCGCATCTTTTTTGCTCGACTCACGCACAATCTCTTCGAAAATCGCCGCCAGCTCTGTCGAAGCCTGCTTCACGCGCAGCTTGACCAACCCGAGGCTGGAGCGCTCGTCAAAGACGACCACCAGCAGCATCCGCCCGATAACAGAGATGTAGATGCTCTCGCGCTCGCCCTCGTGCGAGAGCGTCGGGAACTCCTTTTCGCCGATCAGTTGAGCCATGCCGCTTGTGGCCGCGACGTTTCCGGCAGCCAGTGAGGCCAAACTCGTCGTGTCAAGATTACTCACATCGCCGTGCACGGCGATCTGCTGACCGTCTTTGTCCACCAGAAAGGCTACGCGTGCCGATGAGTCCAGGCGCAGTTTTGCCAGCACAGCCTTGATCTGGTGGTACTGCTGCTCGCGCATTACTATGGGAGTGTCTGCCATCAGTACAGCTTTCTTTTAGAAATGGAAGCGGGCGAGGCGGGAGGCCAGAAGCGCGGCGTCTCGGAAGCTTTGAGTCCTGGAACTTAAACCAAAGAGTCAGAAGGTTTTTTAGCGCGCCCGCACCCTCGCGCTAAAGTCGCTGACGATACTCGGACACAGGGGCCGCGACTCCAAATAGCACTCTATCATGGCCCGTTAAGCGACTTCAAGTGTTTTTCTTTGTTGGCAAATCATCCCGCATAATTTAACGCTCGGGGCGCTTTGCGCCCGCTAAACCGTGCTCTAACGTTGATTTAGGTCGAAAGCTGTGTTAAGCTGCGCGCAGCTTTGGTGGCTGCTCAACTGTCTGAACAGCCCTTTGGAAATCAGGTGCTTCGCATGAGCGATCCTATCGTGAAGGGCGTGAAACGATCTCCCTCCCGCCCCGCCTCGCGCAAAAATTCCCAGACGTCTTCTGCAAAGAGCCGAACGTTGGCGAGTAAGACTATGCGTCCGAAGCCGCTTGTGAAGCGTTCTTCATCCGATAAAGCCCCTGCGCGCAAGGCTACGAAGTCGAATGTCAAATCTGCTGTGAGTTCCGCGGCTAAGAGCAGAACGGTTAAGTCCGCTCCCGCACGTAAGGCGTCGGCGCCGAAGAAAGCTGCTCCAAAAGCCAAGGCCAAAGCTCCGGCACGTAAGCCTGCGCCGCCGCCTAAAAAGTCCAAGAAGGCTGCACCGGTTAAGTCCGCGAAGCTCCGCCCGGCGAAATCGAAACCTTCAAAGAAGGCCCTGGCGCTGCCGTTGCGTAAACCCGTCGCGCCCCCTCCCCCGCCGCGACAGCCGACGCAGGATGAGGCGGCAGCCTTGCGCGCGTTTGAGCGCGCACATAAAGAGTTCGCCCGCGGGCGTTTCGGCGAAGCGCGCTTGCAGTTTCGCGCGCTGATTGAAAAGTACGCGAGCGTTTCGGAGGTGACTGCCCGCGCTCGCACCTACTTAAATATCGCGGAAGCGCGTTTACGTACGGAGAGTTCGCTGCCGCGCGATGCCGATTCGCTTTATGATCGTGGCGTGATAGAGCTGAATCGCGGAGAGTATGTGGCCGCGCAAGAGATGTTCGAGCGCGCGCTCAAGCGCGAGCCCGAAGCAGCCCATATTCATTACGGCCTGGCGGCGACACGTGCGCGCCTGGGCTCGGTTGATACTGCTCTCGAATCCCTGCAACGCGCGCTTGAGCTTCAGCCAAACCTGCGGCTGCGGGCGCAGCACGATCAGGACCTCGCGCCGCTCAGAAATGACGCCGAGTTCGAGCGCATGATTTTTGTCCCTCGCTTTTGATCCACCTCACCCCACTCTCGGCCAATGGGCCGCCCGCGATTATTTTGCCATGCAACTTTGAAAGCCCCCTTCTTTCGGATATGATTCCAATTGCGGCTTGATTTCTGAGAGGAATCGAAACTTGTCGGTTGCAGCACTGAACCACGGATTGAACCTCGTCGCCATCGGCGGCGGCACAGGACTTTCGACCCTTCTGGCCGGGCTCAAACGGCTGGTCGGCGCGAGCGATGGCTGTGGTGTCTGGCTCGAAACACTTGCGGCCATCGTCACCGTCTCGGACGACGGAGGCAGCTCGGGCCGCCTGCGTGAAGAGCTGCAGATGCTCCCTCCTGGCGACATACGCAACTGCATGGTCGCTCTCTCGGAAGATTCAACCCTTCTCTCGCGCCTTTTTCGTTACCGCTTCCGCGGCTCCGGCGAGCTCGGGGGACACAGTTTCGGCAACCTCTTTCTAGCAGCGCTCACCGAAGTGACCGGAGATTTCGTAGAGGCAGTGCGCCTCTCTTCCGAAGTTTTAGCGAGCAAGGGGCACATCTATCCTGCGACGATTAACGATGTGCGCCTGGTGGCGGAGCTCGAAGACGGCAGCCATGTGCGTGGCGAAACGCAAATCACAGCTTCACGCGTCCCCATTCGTCGCCTGCGGCTTGAGCCCGAACAATGTCTCCCTTTGCCTGAAGCTCTGGCGGCCATTCGCGCAGCCGACGTGATCACGCTCGGACCGGGCTCGCTCTACACGAGCATCCTGCCGAACCTTTTGGTCGCGCGCGTCGCGCATGCCATCGGCAGTGCCCGCGCCACCAAGATTTTTATCTGCAACCTGATGACGCAGCCTGGAGAGACCGACGGCTATACCGCGCGCCAACACCTTGAGACGGTCAAGAGGTATGCGCCCGAGATAGCCTTTGATTACGTCATTCTCAATGACCGGCCGATTAGCGACGAACAGGCCGCTCTGTATGCCGCCGACGGCGCTTATCAGATCGGAATGCAGGACCACATGTTCGAGAAAGCTTTCAGCGCGGAGACGGAAGTCATTCGCGCAGACCTTCTGGACGACGGCGAGAAAGTTCGGCACAATCCTGGTAAGCTGGCGCGCGTGGTTCTGGCCTGCTGCGAACAGGCGCGCGGCGCGCGCTCTATTGTCAGTCAGCTCTGATTTTTATGGAGAAACAAACGCAGTTCACCGCGCAGGACACGCCAGCGCCACTGGATGTACTGATTCTCGCCGCCGGACTCGGAACGCGGATGCGCTCGCGTCTGGCCAAAGTCCTTCATAAGCTGGGCGGGCGGCCACTCATCGCCCATGTTTGTCGCACCGCCGCCGCGCTTACTTCACGACCCATTTACGTCGTCGTCGGACACCAGGCCGAACAGGTGCAGGCGGCAGTTCGCGAAGAACTGGACGAACATGGCGCAAGCTTCGTCACGCAAGCCGAGCAACGCGGGACGGGCGATGCCTTGATGTCCGCGCGCGAAGCGTTGGCCCAGGCGGATTCGACCCTCTTGGTGCTTTCCGGCGATGTTCCGTTCATTCGCGCTGAAACTCTGGGCGCACTGATACAGCAGCACCGCACGCATCGCGGGCGCGGCGCGACCTGCACGATGCTGACGGTCCGCCTCGAAGACCCGGCCGGCTATGGTCGCATTGTGCGCGACGAAGACGGGCGCTTTTTGAAGATCGTGGAGCAAAAGGACGCCACGCCTGAAGAGCGGCAGATCAAGGAGATTAACGCGGGCATCTATTGCTTTGAGACGCGCACACTGTTTCGCGCGCTTGAGCGGGTCCAGCCCCTGAACGCTCAGGGCGAGTATTACCTGACGGACGTGCCCGGAATTCTGCGCGCCGACGGCGATGACGTGAGCATCTTCCTCCATACGGACGCGCGCGAGGTCTCGGGCATCAACACGCGCGTCGAGCTGGCGGAGTTTGAGCGCACGCTGCGCCAGCGCACGTTGCGCCGCCTGATGCTCGACGGCGGCGTCACTTTCATTGACCCAGCGCATACCTATGTCAGCCCGGAAGCGCAGGTGGGGCGCGACTGCGTGATCTACCCTGACGTTCACATCGAAGGCAGTACGATTATCGGCGACGACTGCGAGATACGCTCCGGCACGCGAATTACGGACTCGCGCATCGGCAACGGCGTCACCATCAAGGACCACTGCGTGATCGTCGAGAGCGAGATCGCAGACAACTGCACGGTCGGACCTTCGGCGCACCTGCGTCTGAACACTAAACTGGAGGCGGGCGCCGCGGTTGGCAATTTCGTCGAGATGAAGAAATCCCGCCTGGGACGCGGCTCCAAGGCGATGCACTTAACCTATCTCGGCGACGCGACGGTCGGCGAGAAGACGAACATCGGCGCGGGCACGATCACCTGCAATTACGACGGAAAGAATAAGCACGAGACAGTCATCGAGGACGAAGTCAAGATCGGCTCCGACACGATGCTCGTGGCCCCCGTGCGTGTTGGCCGCAACTCCGTTACAGGTGCGGGCTCTGTCGTCACGAAAGACGTTCCGCCGGACACGCTCGTCGCGGGCGTCCCGGCAGAGGTCAAGAAACGTTTGAGTCAGGATGAAAAGACCGCCGAGCGGAAGGAGAATGAGGAGAACCAGACGCAAGAAGTTGCTTCCACTTGACTCCAGGTCTCTGGCGAACATGCTTATGGCGAGGGTGATCTGTCTATTCCTGAATATCTGCAAGAGGGGCATGTTCGCGCTCTCTTTTCTTCTCATTTTTAGTTGCCCTCTGATTCGGGCACAGACAGTCTCCGGCGAACCCAACCATGAGATTAGTCTGGTGACGGATTTCATTAAACTTGAGCGCCTTCGGCCCCGAAGAATTAAAGAAGATTCTCTGGGCTTCGCCAATAATAACCCTTCCGCTTACAGCGAAGAGACGCAGGCTTTCCTTGATCTTGTGCGTTCAGTTCTCTCGGAGAGAGGCGCACTGGAGATTGACACGCGGGCCAGAGTTATCATTGCCAGCGACAAGCCCGAACAGATCGGGATGGTAAAACAGTTCATCCGTATTCTGGATCAATCCGAATTAACCATAGCGGATTTAGCGGCCCGTTCATCAACATCCGTGGACGCGGTTGCTTTAAAAGTTCAACTGCAAAATCTAGATTTTTCCGTTTGCCGCGGGAAGGCTTGCGGGGTTGCGAAAGCCCAGACGTGGATCGGGGCGCGAAACGGGATGTTACTGGAAGTGGCGCCGCAATTACTCTCAAAGACCGGGCGCATCGAATTCGACGGCATGGAGAAGAGCCTGACGATTACGGACACTCGTGAGCGAGTAGAACTGATTAGCAGAGTTGCCACCTTGCTCGACCATCCTCCTGCAATCATCAAAAGATAGGACAGAATTTACAGAGGGACTCTTTATGTGCGGTATTGTTGGTTACGTCGGCAACAAACAGGTCGTCCCGGTCATCATTGACGGGCTGCGTAAACTTGAATACAGAGGCTACGACTCGGCCGGGATCGCAGTCGTGGACGAAAGCCACGACCTTGAGATTCGTCGCGCCGAAGGCAAGCTGCGGAATCTGGAAGAAGCGATTCGGCTCTCTCCGCTCGATGGCACGTACGGCATCGGCCACACGCGCTGGGCGACGCACGGCCGCCCGACGGAAGAGAACGCGCACCCGCATCGCGATTGCACCGGCCGCGTCGTCGTCGTCCACAACGGTATTATCGAAAACTATCTGCAACTGAAAGACCGCCTCCGCAAGAGCGATCACCGCTTCGTCACCGAAACGGACACGGAGGTCGTCGCCCACCTGATCGAAGAATATCTGAAGAGCGGCAGCCAGTTCGAAAGGGCCGTTCGCCAGGCGGTGCAGGACCTGCACGGCATTTTCGCGCTCTCGATTATCAACGCGGACGAGCCCGACACGATCATCGCCGTCCGGCAGGGGCCGCCCGTCGTCATCGGCCTTGGCGACGGTGAATATTTCGTCGCCTCGGACATCCCGCCCATCCTGCAACACACGCGCGACATCTTCTTTCTGGGCGATAACGAGATTGCGGTGCTCACTAAAGACGCGGTGCGCGTCACGGATTTTGACGGGAACTCGGTCGAGCCCCTCAAGCAGAGAATCACCTGGGACCCGATCATGGCTGAGAAGGGCGGCTTCAAGCATTTCATGCTCAAAGAGATTTACGAGCAGCCGCGGGCGGTGCGCGATACGGTCCAGGGACGCATCTCCCTGGACACTGGACGTGTCTTCCTGGATGAAATGAAGGAGATTACGGAGAGCGATTTTCGCCGCTTCACCTCTATCAAGATCGCCGCCTGCGGAACGAGCTGGCACGCCGGGCTCGCCGGGAAATATATGATCGAACAACTGGCGCGCGTCCCCGTTGATGTTGATTACGCTTCGGAGTTTCGCTACCGCGACCCGGTGCTCGACGAACAGACGCTGCTGCTGGTGATCTCGCAATCGGGTGAAACCGCCGACACCATCGCCGCGCTCAGAGAGGCCAAAGAGCGTGGGTCTAAGGTCCTGGCCATCTGCAACGTGCAGGGCTCCATGGTTATGCGCGAGGCTGATGGCACTATCCTGACGCACGCCGGACCGGAGATCGGCGTGGCATCCACAAAGGCCTTCACCTCGCAGATGATTGCGCTCTACCTCTTCGGTCTTTACCTGGGGCAGCTACGCGGCGCTCTCTCGCAGGAAGAGGCCCGCCGCCACACGCAGCAACTGGCGGAGCTTCCGGTCAAGATTGAGCATCTCCTGAACGAAGCGGACGACATCGAAGAACTGGCGAAAGAGTTTTTCCGCTCGACGGACTTCCTTTACCTGGGGCGCGGCATCAACTTTCCGGTCGCCCTCGAAGGGGCTCTGAAGCTCAAAGAGATATCTTACATTCACGCCGAAGGCTACCCGGCGGGCGAGATGAAGCACGGGCCGAACGCGCTGATAGACGAGCGCCTGCCCGTCGTCTTCATCAACACGCGCGAAGCGGGTAACCGCGCTTCAGAAATTCGTTATGAGAAGACGCACTCGAACATCGTCGAAGTTAAGGCGCGCGAGGGCGTGGTGCTCTCGATTCTCAACGAGGGCGATTCGATGTCGTCGGTCGTTTCGGACCACGTCATCGAGATTCCAGAAGCGAGCGATTTGCTCTCGCCCATCCTGGCGGTGGTCCCGCTGCAACTCCTGGCCTACCACATCGCAGTGAGACGAGGTTGTGACGTGGATCAGCCGCGGAACCTTGCGAAGTCGGTGACAGTTGAATAAAAGTTCCCCGCTTGCGGATCTGTTTGCGAGCAAGAGCCGGGGCGCGATCATTTTACCGGTCGAGATCTCGAGATTTCCCGGCGCGGCGCGCTGACGGCGAGGCCAAAGGAGATCGGGCTATGGTGACTGAGCGGGAGGAGAAGGTCGAGCGGCTGAAAGAGCGGGAGGACGTCCGCCGCGCCCTCAAACAGACGGCCAGTGGGAAAAGAGAAGCCAGGCCGGTCGTCGAAACGAGGCAGAAAGTTTGGATCATAATCTACTGCCTGCTGCTGACGCTTCTGGGCGGGCTCTATTATCTGCAACGCCTCGGCTTCTTAGGGTTCGTAGGAAAGTATCTTCCGCTTCTGCAGCGCTTCACGCTCGGCGCGATGGCAATCGTGCTGGTGCTGGCGGCGGCGAAAGTTATTAACATTTACATCTTCGGCCGACTCGACGATGCCGCCTCGCGCTACAATCTCAGGCGCATCTTAAAACTGATCGTCTGGCTCGTCCTCTTCTTCATCATCATCTCCGTGCTTTTCGCCAACTGGTACACGGCGATTGTTTCGATCGGCCTCATCTCGCTCATCCTGGGCTTCGCGCTTCAGACTCCGATCACGAGTTTCATCGGGTGGATTTACATTCTCGTCCGCTCGCCTTACAGGGTCGGGGACAGAATCAGGATCGGCGAAGCCACGGGCGACGTGATTGACGTCAGCTACCTGGATACGACGCTCTGGGAATTCGGCGGACAATACCTCTCGACGGACCACCCGAGCGGCAGAATAATCAAATTCCCGAATTCCAGTGTGCTGGACACGGCGGTTTATAACTACTCCTGGCCGCTCTTCCCTTACATCTGGAACGAGATCAGTTTTCAGGTCGCCTACAACAGTGACCTTGAGTTTGTGGCGAAGACCATGCGCGAGACGGCCGAGGAGGAATTGGGGCCCGCGATGCTGGAACGGGTCAAGACTTTCAGAGAGTTGCTGGCGCAGACGCCCGTTGACCAGTTGGAGGTCCGGGAGCACCCCGCAGTCTTCTTCCGCATCAGTCAGAATACCTGGGTCGAGGCCATCGTGCGTTACGTCGTCAAGCCGAAAGAGGCCGGAAGAGTGAAGACCAGATTGATTAAAAAGATGCTTGAGAGATTGAACGCAGAGCCTGCGCGCGTGAGATTTCCCAAGGATGATCTGCGTTGAGCGTTGCCACAACTCATGCAATCGTTTCGTACAGAGGATGTCCAGTCATCGTTCACAGATCTTTGTACGACTGCGAATAAACGCTCGACGTCAAATAGTTGATTGAAGTTGACGCCCTAAAGTTTTTTCAACTCGCGTTTGAGCCTGGCGAAATCCTCTTTGACCTTCCCGCCCAAATCTTCTCTGTAAAATCTGACGGCCGGGTGATAGCCTACCAGGTACTTGCGCCCGTCGCGCTCTATGAGGCGTCCGCGTGCCTCGTTGATGCTCTTAACCCCCAGCATTTTCCTGGCGGCGACGCCGCCCAGGAGCACGATCAGCTTCGGATTAATTAACTCAATCTGCTCGAACAGGTAGTTCGAAGTGCAGGTGGCGACCTCGCTGCTCTTCGGCGTGCGATTTTTCGGCGGACGGCACTTGACCGTGTTGGTGATAAAGAAATCGCTGCGATTGATGCCCGTCCCTTCCAGCACGTGATCCAGATAACGCCCTGCGGACCCGACGAAAGGGTGGCCCGATTCGTCCTCTTCCCTGCCCGGCGCTTCGCCTATAATCATCACCCTGGAACTAAACTTTCCATCGCCCGGCACGGCCAGGGTTCTGGATTCCCAGAGCGGACATTTCGTGCAGACGCGAATCTGCGCGGCCAACTCTTCAAGCCTGCGGACCTTCTTCGATTTCGCCATGAACCGCTCCCAGACAATCTATTAGTGACTACTCCGCTTCCTAAAGGTGCGCGGCTTCTTTGGCTCTGAGGCCACCGCTTTGTAGTCCCAAAGCGAGAATGTTAATTGCAGCATTATGGTCACGGTCTAGCGTGACGCCGCACGAGCAAGCATGGAGGCGTTGAGACAAATCTTTCTGAACTATCGCTCCACAAGCGGAGCAGCGTTGACTTGTCCCGCGTGGGTCAACTGTTCGCACACATCTACCAGCGTCCGCCGCTTTGTAGGTTGTATATTGAATCAGTTGATGCCACGCCGCGTCTTGAATGCTTTTACTCAGACAACGATTCTTGACCATGCCTTTGATGTTCAAATCTTCAAACGCAATGATTCCAAACCTGGAAACGAGCGCATAACTAAGCTGATGGGCGAAATTACGGCGACGATTAGCAATCCGCTCATGGATGCGTCTTGCTGCTTTGCGCTTCTCTTTTCTTTGCGCCTTCACAAGGGCTTTCTCCTCCGAGCGAAAGAATCGAGGATTGTCAATCTGCTCGCCGGTCGAAAGCGTAGCGAAGTGAGACAAGCCAACGTCTATGCCGATGCTTCTCTCGGAAGCCGGAAGTGGTTGCGCTTCAATCTCAACTGAGAAGCACGCATACCATTTTCCGGTCGCGGAGCGCGTGATAGTCAGCGTCTTAACCATGCCTTCAATCGGGCGGTGAAGCTTGATTTTAACATCTCCGATCTTAGAGAGGCGCAACTTGCCATCCTTGACAGAGAAACCGGATTGAGTATAGGTGAAAGAGTCGTATCGTTTGCGAGCCTTGAATCTTGGAAATCCTGCTTTGCCACCACGCTCTTTCACGCGACGAAAGAAGCCTTGAAAAGCTTTGTCAAGTCTGCGAAGAACATCTTGCAATACTTGGCTGTGAATGTCATTAAGTTCTGGACGCGCTTGCTTAATCTCAGGCAGTTGGTTGGCTTGCTCAACGTAGCCGATAGACCTTCTTTCAACACGGTATGCGTCTCTGCGCTCTTGCAGACCAGCGTTATAGAGTTCACAGCAAAGCGCAAGGGTATCGTTCAATCGCGTCATTTGAGAGCGTGAAGGGTAGACTCTAAACTTGAATGTCCTTTGTGCTATTACGCGTTGAGCCATCGGCGCTACACTTCCCTCGCGTCGTCTGCCGGTGAGCCGGAATGCTGTTAGTTGCAGCGTTTCGGCTCGCTCGCATGATAGCAAAAGTTGGGGCGCAAATTTGAATGCATTTGCGCGATTGCCACAATTCATCCTCCGCATAAATGCAGAGATCTTCTTGTGGGTTCTGATAAATGCAGAGGTCTTCTTGTGGGTTCTGATAAAACTGTAGGGGCAGGGACAAGTTCTCTGCCCGCCTTTCCCTAAAAGGAATGCGGGCAGAGAGCTTGTCCCTGCCCCTATAATTGTCCACGCCTTACTGCTGCGTGCCTTCGATGAAGGCTTTGAGCAGGCGCGCGCGCGACGGGTGGCGCAGTTTCCTGAGCGCCTTGGCCTCGATCTGGCGGATGCGCTCGCGCGTGACGGAGAAATCCTCTCCGACCTCTTCGAGCGTGTGCTCCTCGCCGGCAGGTCCAAGACCGAAGCGCATCTTGATGACCTTCTCCTCGCGCGGGCTGAGCGTCGCCAGCACTTCGTCCGTAATCTCCCGTAAATTTGTCGCCACGACCGAATCGGCTGGATTGACCCTGGACTTGTCCTCTATGAAATCGCCGAGGTGCGAGTCTTCCTCTTCACCGATGGGCGTCTCCAGAGAGACCGGCTGCTGCGCCATCTTGAAGACGGCGCGGACCTTTGAGACGGGCATGTCAACCCTTGAGGCGATCTCCTCGTTAGTCGGCTCGCGACCCAGCTCCTGCACGAGCGCGCGGGAAGTCTTCACGAGCTTATTAATGGTCTCGATCATGTGAACGGGGATGCGGATGGTTCTGGCCTGGTCCGCAATCGCACGCGTGATGGCCTGGCGAATCCACCACGTCGCATAGGTCGAGAACTTGTAGCCGCGCCGCCAC